>JAEEGG010000449.1_pt1 | contig 139255 bp, 115 predicted proteins | sample 9134161 | NCBI WGS metagenome assembly JAEEGG01 (sample SAMN16246543, study PRJNA631951) | gut metagenome | biome: gut microbiome; feature: rumen; material: CR-attached | host: Bos | place: Iran: Karaj | collected 2018-10
ACTTTGCTGCCATGGTAAGGGCACAGAATGACCTATACATGGTATGTCCCGACTCTTCAAAGAATAAGCACGGGGATAACCTTGAGGAAGCGCTGGCTGACGGCAGGGTTACCATAGCGGAGCTTCAGAGATGTGCAAAGAATATATGCGGTCAGGCCATGAACATGTATGCTTTTGAGAGACTGAATGGAAATGAGGCTGAGATTGAGACTGCGGATACCGATGACAGCTTTAAGGAAGAGCCTTTAGACGTAGAGTTTATAAACGGCGGCATGGATTATACATATGACCTTAAAGAATTTGCCGATCAGAAGGAGATAGTATTCGGTATAGACTTTGATACTGTCGGAATGTGCAAAGTTTCCATTACAGCATCATCCGAGCTTGGAGAGCTGGCACAGCTTCCCGTTACTTTCTTCTTTAACGGAAAAGTATATGCGGTATATACATTTAACGGTACAGGCGGTAAGTCAGTAACCATAGAAAAGGATATTTTCATACATACAAGACATACAATCTATAAGCTTTTCATGCCCGGTGCGGGATTAAAGCTTGAGAGCATCAGGATTAATTTTAACAGGTGATATTGCAAAAGGGTCAGTCTTAAAAGACTGGCCCTTTAGATTTTTACCATGTAAGACTTTAGAATTTTACCATGACATCAATACCTTATTATGTCGATTCAAGTCTTTTTTAAAAAAAGGCTTGACAAAATGGTTAGTAGGTAGTAGACTTATATCATGAGTTAGCAGACAACTAACCAATTAACCCAGAGAGGCGGATATATATATGGAAGATTTTATTTTGGGAGTAATAGAGGGCAGATTTGCAGATATCATATGGAAAAACGAACCTATAAGATCCGGAGATTTAGTAAAAATATGTGCTGAAGAACTTGGATGGAAAAAGGCTACTACATATAATATTTTGAAGAAACTCTGTTTAAGAGGTTTATTTGTTAACGAAGACAGTATCGTCAGGTCTGTTATTTCAAGAGAAGAGTTTTATGGTAAACACAGCAGTAATATAGTAGACAGAAGCTATCATGGTTCATTGCCGGAGTTCATGGCGGCTTTTGCATCAGTGAGAAAACCTGATAAAAAGGATGTGGATATCATAAAAGAACTTCTGAAAGAATGGGAGAATTGATTTGCTTAGGGTATTATTCTGTACGGTATTTGATATCAGCGTGATATCCGGCGTATTTATACTGATCATAACATTTTTAAGAATAGTATTCAAAGGAAGTCCTAAATGGACCAGATATTTCCTTTGGATGTTGGTTGCATTGCGTCTCATATGCCCGGTATTCATTGAGAGCAGGTGGAGCATTATTCCTGAAAAGCAAATACTAGTTACTCATGTTTTGGAGAATACCTCAGCAAAGCTTTTAGAAGGAAGATTAACAGAAAAGAACTACAGTATTTGGGAAGTATTATCTTTAATTTGGATTATAGGAATAATGGTATTTTGGGCGAGATTGATAATAGAAAATATTCAGATATCTTGGAAAACCCAATCAGCAGTACGAGCAGACAGGCTGAACAAAGATCTTACGCAGAAAGAGATGTTATATCAAGATGTATATTATCTGGATGGAATACGAACATCATTTGCAAGGGGGATACTGAATCCCAGAATTTATATTCCATCTTATATCTGTCAGGGTGATATTGATAGTATAATCGCCCATGAAAGAGTCCATATAAAGCGAAAAGATATCTTATGGAAACAATTGGGGTATATAGTAGCATCCGTTCATTGGTTTAATCCTTTGGTATGGTTTGGATATATCCTTTTTATCAATGATATAGAATTGGCGTGCGATGAAAAGGTAATCATAAAGATGAATGAGGAAAGCAGGAAAAAGTATATTCTTGCACTGATTCATAGCACAGAAAAGTACAACAAATTAACATTTAGTACCGTGGCATTTGGAAAGATACCTATAAGAAGGAGGTTAAAAGCAATTATGAATTTCAAGAAGTTATCAGTAGGAGCAGCAGTAGTTACATTAGTGGCAGGAATCGGTGCTGGTGCATTTTTTGCTACTAGGCAGGTAAAAGGTGATGAAGCAACTAAAACGGAATCGGTAAAGTTGGAAGATGGATCTGTACTTATTACAGAAAAGGATTTTCATTCTATTTCCAAGGAAAATTGGGATAAAACAAACATATGGAGTATACTCTCAGAGGACGAAAAAAAGGATATTATAAAGATAGAGTCGGTTGATACCGGTTCCGGGGAAGACTATATTGTAACAAAGATAGTTGTTGATGATTAACAAAGCGCAAAGAGGAGGAGAACTATGAGGCATTTGAAGTATTTATGTTTGACGGTTATTTTGCTGTTTTTAGTTGTTCCTAATAGGAGTGTTAGTGCAAGTGAATATATTGGGAATGAAGATAAGATTGTTTTTGAGGATGGAAGTTATATTCTTATTCGCATCATTGATGAATCTAAAGATGAGTTAAAGAACGGGACACGAGAGTGGCATACAATATCGGGTTCTAAATTGTTCTCATATTATGATTCTAATAGTGAGTTAGCATGGGATGTAGACATACATGCGACATTTATCTATGATGGAAATACAGCAATGTGTATAACCAGCAGTGCGGATTATAGTATATATAAATCTAATTGGACATGTCAGGCGTTTAGCTATAACCATTCAGGAAATACAGCTACGGTCGGTTATACTTTTTCAAATTCTATTGGGGGAATAACAATTTCCAGAAATGGTTCGATAGCTTGCAGCTCGACAGGTTCGTTATACTAGAAAATATGTATAATGAAAGAAGAGTTTTTTACTGAAGTATATTTAATGGTCTGTTAGGACACAGAAGAAAATACATATTCTGTGAGAATGAGGGAAACAATGAAAAAAAAGTGTAAAAAAGTGGGTTTTATGTTATTTATAGTCTTTTTTTCCTTTATATTCTTATCGAACGTAAACATATCTGCTTCTGAAACAATTTCAGTTGAACAGATGAGAACAGAAGCAGGATATATTTATGGAGAAGCCAGTCATGGGTGCTTTATGGATGATTTTGTTACCCGATATACTGACGTAGATAAGATATTTACTTTTGTTGATGAAGTGACTATAGAAGAGAGCACTATGGTGGAGAATATCGATATTGTAGGGCATCGAATCAATTCTGATTATGTGAGTGTAACCGGAGCAGTAAAGGGATTCTCGTCGGATGAAAATGTCGCTATATGGCAAACCGGTGATCTGGGTGGATTTATTTATGCTATTGGTCAAGGGACATGTACTATTACATTGGACTATAATGGCTTGAAATGTGATGTAGTAGTAAAAGTATTAAATACTGTAGATGTTCAAGGAATGATGAATCAATATATTGCTGAAGGCTTGGCATTATATGGTGAGGATTTGGCATATGAAAGTACTTATGTGGATGAGGATTCTCCGGCAACTTCTTACGATATTTCGTTAGGCGTAGAATATAGGCAAGAAAGGGATAGAAGCCTTCCGGGGCAAAGTGCTATAACGGTAGCATATAGGGCACAACAGATATTAAATGTCCCTTGGACACCTGTACTTGACTATAGGCTGAGAAATGGTTCATATGCCTATGCTAATGCACAGGTTACAGGTGTTCCGTATTCTCAATGTGAAGCTTCGCGTCAATGCAATGCCACTCAGTTTATTTCTCATTATAATGATTACAATAATGGTGTTAATAATTCGTTTTATACGGCCGACCCGGCGGGTAATGAAAAGTATAATCCAAGATATGGACTTGATTGTTCGGGTTTAGTTTCTAAAGCATGGGGGATACCTCGCGAAACAACAAAGACATTTTTTGAAGCATTAAGGGATGGAACTGTTACAAAATTTGAGAAAGTAGGTTCTTATAGTATTAGCCCAAATACGGCAGTTACAACTGGAGTAGACTCAACAACACTTCTAAGTATTTATCCGAGTCTTCAATCTGGACAGGCAGTAGTAAAACGGTATTACAAGAACAGCGTAGATGTTGCAGGACATGCAATGCTTGTTTCAGCCAATATTCCATCTCAATCAAAGGCAATTTTTTGTCATGCTTTTTCAAATTTTCCGTGTTATGTAACAAAAACATATGAAGAGTTAAAAAATGAATACTATTGCCCTTTTGAAATCAATTCAAGCTATTATACACAATACAATAGTTAATCAAGAGGCGATGGAATGAAGAAGTTATTATTATATGTAACGGCGTTATTGGTATTGGCATTAAGTATATCATGTCGTAAAGATAATCAAGAAAAACATGAAATACCTGACACACCTACTGACATTGTTAACGGAGATGTTAATAAAGTTGATGAGGATAGTAAGCTGATCATTCAGGATGTAGTTACTACTGATTATTATAATATCCGGGTCCCTTCTGAATGGATTGGAAATGTATATTATAGGATCTCAGATAATAAACTTGTTTTTTATGAAAAGAATTCGGCCTCTAAATTTGATAAAAAAGCATTGCTTTCAATTACACAAAAGAATAGTATTGAGGATGCTTGGGAGATTATTGATTCGGATGCTAACAGTATCTGTTATTTGACTTATGATTGGGCATATATTTTTTCAGTACCTGATTATGAGCGGGATGATGGGCAGACAGAGTCTTCGTTGAGTATTCAAGTTGGCAATCTTTGGGAGTTTACACAAAGGTTAAACATTAATAAGGATGGTCAAAATAATTCCATACAAAAGTCATTATCTTCGGATGTGTTGTGGAAATTAAAACAAAAAACGGATCTGACATATGCCATGAACAGATATGGACTTTTTTTAAAACATGAGGTATATGGGTACAATTATATTAAGTTATTTGATTTTACCAGATTTGACAGGCAACATGAAGTCGGGTATAAGATGATCCTATCCGATAAAAACGATATAATGTGGATAGATATACCATCCGGGATAGAAACTCAGAATATCAACGTATACCCATTCGCTGACAATAGTGACGGAGTATCGGGTTATTGTTTATTTAGTTACTCGTTTTTAGATTCCGGCGAAAAAGAATCACTGATGGTAGTTGAAAAAAAAGATACAGAACAGAGTGCTTCTTCGTACAAGTTAAAAATCGATGAAGTTATTGATTTGGTAAAAGAGCGGGTGACTTATTCAGTAACTAAAGACTCTGATTCGGCAGTTTTTTCGCTGAATGATAAAGAAACTGTTACCATTAGGTCTGATCAGTTGGCTTTAGGCGATTCATACATATTGGATGATTATTTTATTCTTTGGTCAGACAGCCCGTTAGTTGTACGAGATGGACGACATTATATCGTTATGTTTATTCCCAAATTGGAAAAAACGGATGGAACTTTTGATGATAAGAATTCACCTGTAATAATGGCCAATGTGGAATACGCGGGAAATGGCAAGTTTGATATAGAAGATATAATAATTAAAAGAATAGGCCGTTGCATAGACGATTGTCCGGATTTGATTAATAGAAGTATTATTACCGATGATGATTTTACGTATATAGATAATATTTGTTATCCTAACCCATTAGTATTAGATGATCAATATATTACCTGCAGAGTACGTATTCTTGGTTTTGATGATAATGGTAATATCTTACTTCGCAAGTTTGACGATAACAGTGAATCAGATAATGTTTCATTTACAGAAGGTGCAAAAAAGAGTATTCGAAGTGAAGATATATGTTTATCTGTGGAGCCGGATTGTGAAATACGGTATTATGTAAAACAGTCTAATGATTGGACCTGGAGAAGGCTGAACTTAGAAGATTTAAAGTTTTTAGTGAATAATTATTTTTACAGAATGACAATTGATAATAACGAAGAGTATTTGCTGAATTTTGAGTGCAGTTACAAAGGTAATACTTTATATTATTTGGCAGAAATATTTGAATCATAATTGAATGATAATAGGAAAATCAAACTTTAAGAGGGGCATTCAACTGCCCCTCTTAATATATTGTTTTATGCAATTTCTTCAATCTGTGCAGTATACAGTCTGTAATATGCACCCTTCTTCTTCATAAGCTCCTCATGGTTTCCTACCTCGGTGATGCCGCCGTCATCTATATACATGATCTTATCGCAGTTTCTGATAGTGGACAGACGGTGTGCTACGATGAAGGAAGTCCTGCCCTTTAGCATGGTATTAAGTCCCTGCTGCAGAGCTTTTTCTGTCTGAACATCTATACTTGATGTAGCTTCATCGAGCACCAGTATCGCAGGTGATGAGAGCAGTGTTCTTGCAAAGGATATGAGCTGTTTCTGACCCTGGCTTAAGAGAGAACCTCTCTCCTTTACCTCTGTATCATATCCGTCCGGCATCTTTAAGATGAAAGGTTCCGCACATACACGCCTGCTGGCTTCCCTTATCTCTTCATCGGTAGCATCGAGTTTTCCGTACTTGATGTTATCCTTGATGGTACCTGAGAATATGAAGCTGTCCTGCATCATGATACCCATCTGGCTTCTGAGCGAATGAAGCGTAACTTTTGATATATCCTGTCCGTCTATAAGCACTTCTCCGCTTCCTACATTGTAGAAACGTGACAGAAGATTTACTATCGTGCTCTTTCCCGCACCGGTAGGACCTACCAAGGCTATGCTCTCTCCCGGCTGAACCTCAAAGGATACATTGTGCAGTACTTCCTTACCTTCTTCATATGAGAAACTGACATTTTTAAACTCAACATGTCCCTTGATGGGAGGCATCTCGGTAGCATTTTCTGCGTCAGCTACGGTTACCTTCTCGCCCATGGTCTCAAATATACGCTCTAAGTATGCCATGTTGTTAAGGAAGTTATTGAATATATTTCCCATGTTCATGATGGGCTGCCAGAAACGTGCCGAATAACCGGATATGGCTATAATGGTACCTATGGACTTAGCTCCGCTTGAAAATACCATGATACCGAATATGAATATAGCTGCCCTGATGAGTACCGATATCGCATCGATACCGGGCCACATAAGGTTGTTGCACTGTACAGCCTTCATCCAGGTTTTCCTGCAATCCTCTGAAAGTCCCGCAAATATCTCGGCATTTTCGTTCTCTCTTGCAAATATCTGGGTGATACGGGCACCGACTATATTCTCCTGAAGGTAAGCATTTAAGTTTGAACTCTTGTTGGATACTGCCTGCCAGGCTTTACGCTGTCTGTTTTTCATCCAGAGCATGAATACCGCTAAGATCGGCACACCGCACATAACGACGAGCGACATCTGGACATCGACCAGCAGCATGTAGATCACGATGATGACTAAGTTGATGGTCTCAAGGATTATGTTGATAAGACCGTTGGAAAGCATATCCGATACGGAGTTTACATAGTTTACGACTCTTATCAGGATCTTGCCGTGAGGACGGTCATCATAGTACTGGAAAGACAGCTTTTGCAGATGTGCAAAAAGGTCTTTTCTGATATCGTAAATGATACGCTGGGATACCTTTACCATCATCCTCGAACGTATAGTGGTAAAAAGTATGCTGACTGCATATACGGATACGAGCAGCACTGCCAGAGTGATAAGCATCTTCATATCATGCGGGATGAGCGCATCATCTATCGCCTTCTGTGTGATCATGGGAGCCGCCAGTCCCAAAGCACCGCCCAGAATACTTAAGAAAAGCGCAAGTCCCATCTGTTTTATATATTTTTTTATGTAAGCGGATGCAAGCAGAAGATGCCGTATATCAAACGGCTCATCCAGTCTTTCATCCTGCTTGTATGTATTTTTTCCTGCCATGTTTTTGCCTTTCTGATAGTCTGTAACACTCCACCTCATCCGGCACTTCGTGCCACCTTCCCCTCAAGGGGAAGGCTTGATATAGCCTATGCGGTCATTTCACCGATCTGTAAGTTGACCAGGTCCGCATAGTAACCCTTCTGCTCCACGAGCTCCTTATGGGTACCGGCCTCTATGATCTTACCGTCCTTAAGCACCAGAATTTTATCCGCTGCCTTAGTGGTCGAGATACGCTGTGCTATGATGATCTTTGTGCAAGGAAAATCCAGATTTCTTAACGAATGCTGGATCACCTTCTCTGTCTCCATATCTACAGCCGAAGTAGTATCATCAAGGATAAGTATCGAAGGCCTGATCGCAAGTGCACGTGCAAGGGATATCCTCTGCTTCTGACCGCCGGACAGACCTACGCCGCGCTCGCCGACTATGGTATCATAACCTTCCGGAAGCTTCTCTATAAAGTCTGCTGCCGCCGAATACTTCGCGTATTTTGTAACCTCATCGGGCTTCATGGTAGATGCACCGTAGGCTATATTACCCTCGATGGTATCAGAGTAGAGAAGTACATCCTGTGTAGCAAGTCCTATATTCTTTCTTAAGTCTTCGAGTTTGTACTTTTCTACAGGCACGTCATCCACAAGCACCTGGCCGGAAGTAGCCTCGAAGAATCTCGGTATCATCTGTATCAGTGAAGTCTTACCGCAGCCGGTCTCACCGATTATCGCTACAGTTTCGCCGGGCTCAGCCACAAATGAGATATCCTTAAGTACAGGATATATACCGTCATCATACTGGAATGACACATGCTTAAACTCAACCTTGCCGTCGAATCTGCCGGGATGCGGTATGGCATCGGGCTTATCCAATATCTCGGGCTCGGAATAATATATCTCCATAACCTTGGCAGATGCAGCTGAGAAACGCTGGAATTCATTCATGATATTACCCATCTGTCTCATGGGGTTCGCTATAGCCCAGATAAGTCCTGAGAATGCCACATAATCACCCATGGATATCTCACCGTTCATGAAGAAGATACCGCCGATGACCAGATGGATGACCGGCAGGGCATTGGCTACAGTTTCAACTGCAGGGAAAAAGCGGAGCCAAGTCATGTGTGTATTGATACCGGTCTCTTCAAAGTCCTTATTGGCCTTATCAAATTTATCAATCTCGTAACCTTCCCTTGCAAAAGCACGTACAACCCTGTTACCTGAGATGTTTTCCTGTGCCTCGGTATTCATTCCGGCCAGCTTTTCACGTAAAAGTGCATGCTTGGGAGCTACGCTTTTCCTGAATCTGAATACTATAACGAATATAACGGGAGTTACTATAAGAAGGCATATCGCAAGCTTCCAGTTCATAATGAAGAAATATACGGCGGTAGCAGTATAAAGTGTGATCGATTCGACTATCATACGTACTACCCAAGCAATATTATGACGTACGGCATCAAGGTCACCCGTTACTCTCGTCATCAGGTCACCTGTACGGTATGTACTGTAAAACTTCATATCCTGTCGCTGGATCTTGTCATATAAGAAGTTTCTTATCCTGTACAGAGTCTTCTGAGATACATGCTCATAAGCCATACAGTCAAGATATACTATAGTTACACGGATAAGCGTAAGTCCGACCATGATTGCTATAAGCCGGATAAAGTCCTGCTTATAATCAGCCAGGTTCCATCCGTTTACATCAATGTCTCTTAACAGGTCAACTATCTTACCCGAAAAGAAAGGCACTACAAGCTGCATGATATTATATACAACCGTGCCTATGAGAGCTACCTTGAAAAGTCCGCGCTTTCCTTCCATGTTTTCCCAAAGCCATCCGAGTCTCGTCTTCGGAAATCTGCTCATGGAAACCGATGCGTTCTTTTCGGTCTTACCTTTTGCCGGAGTATTTTCACCGGCTTTTTTTACTGAATCACTCATCTGGTGCATTCCCCCCTATGGCATTCATTTTAACACTTAATATTTCTTAAACAAATGTATTATCGTTTACAAGTTTTGTACAAAATTGTAATGGGAATAAATTGTCAATAGAATTTCAATTATTGAAAAGTTTTTTGTATAATATTCATCTTGACAAAATAAATATGTTAACTTATAATCCATCTCGTAACAGATAAAAAGAAAAGGAGAACATCATGAAGAAAGTATTTTTACTCATGATGCTGCTTACTCTTTCGATCGTACTTTGCGCATGCAAAGACAATACGGAAGATAACAACAAGCAAGACTCCGATTCAGTCAGTTACGGAGGAGAAATAGTAGTAGGTATCAGCCAGGATTTAGATAGTCTTGACCCACACAAAGCAGTTGCGGCAGGAACGAAGGAAGTTCTGTATAACATTTTTGAAGGCCTTATCAAGGTCGACAAGGACGGAAATTTTGTTCCGGCTGTTGCAGCCTCGTATGAGATTACGGACGGAGGATTAAAGTATAAGTTTAAGCTCCGTGATAACGTAAAGTTCCATAACGGAAAGGTTGTTACAGCTGATGACGTAATATATTCACTTAAACGCGCTGCCGGTAAGTTAGAGACTTCTGATCCAGAAGTAGTAACTGTATCGGCTTTTTCTATTATCTCCGAGATTAACAAGACTGATGACGGCATTGAAGTTGTTTTATCCGAGCCCAATACCGAGCTTATCGGATTTTTCACAAGCAGCATCATACCCAACGATTATGACGATCAGGCAAAGGCTCCTGTAGGTACAGGTCCCTTCAAATTCGTATCATTCGAGCCCTTAGTAAGCTTTGTAATGGCTAAGAATGATGATTATTATGGCGAAAAAGCATATTTAGACAAGGTAACATTTAAGATCACCTCCGGCGGAGATTCTGCATTTATGGAACTCCTTGCAGGAAGTATCGATATCTTCCCTTATCTTACCAATGAGCAGGCAGCTCAGTTAGAGGGTAAGATGGATGTACTTGACGGAACCATGAACCTTGTACAGGCTCTGTTCCTCAACAATGCAGTAAAGCCTTTTGACGACGTGAGAGTACGTCAGGCTGTATGCTACGCACTTGACAGAAACGAGATCATCAACGTTACGGCAGGCGGCAGAGGCGATGTGATCGGAACAAATATGTTCCCCAGCTTCGCAAAATATTATGATGCATCACTTGTCGATAACTATAAGACAAATATTGACAAGGCTAAGGAGCTCTTAAAGGAAGCAGGATACGAGAACGGATTTACATTTACCATCAAGATCCCTTCAAACTATGACTTCCATGTAAAGACCGGTCAGGTTATAGTATCACAGCTTGCAAAGGTAGGCATCAAGGCTGAGATCCAGCTTATCGACTGGGGCACATGGCTTTCTGATGTATATAAGGGAAGACAGCATGATGCAACTATCATCGGTCTTGACTCACAGATGGCACCTTCGGATGTTTTAAGATTCTATCCTACAGATTCATCAAAGAACTTCATGAACTATTCAAATGCACAGTTTGATGAAGTATTTGCAAAGGCTAAGGCAGCAGTCGATGAGACCGAAAAAGCAAATCTGTACAGAGAAGCTGAGAAGATATTAACAGAGGATGCCGCAGCAGCTTACATCCAGAGCCCCGCTCAGCTTGTAGCAGTAAATTCAAAGCTCGGCGGATACACATTCTATCCTATCTATGTACAGGATATGAGCACAGTATATTTTAAGAAGTAATTGAAAATATTTTAACAAAGTATAATCATGGGAGGGCAGCGCATGAATTATTACATAAAGAAGCTGATATCATTTTTGATCACGCTTTTTTGTGTTGCGCTGCTTTCCTTTCTTTTATTCCAGATAATACCGGGTGATGCAGCTATGTCTAAACTCGGCATAGAGGCTACACCCGAGCAGGTAGAGGAACTGCGTGCACAGTACGGCTATGACCGTAATGTTTTTGCACGCTTTTTTTCGTGGTTCGGCGGGATTTTCACAGGTGACCTCGGAGTATCCATAAAGTACGGCCCTATGAAGGTGTCGGAGCTGATAGGAGCGAGACTTCCGGTTACTATCTGGCTGGGAGTTTTATCCATCATCCTGATAGTGGTGATATCCATACCTTTAGGTCTTATATGTGCAAAGAAACCGGGCGGAGTGGTAGACATAGTATCCGACTGGGTGGCACAGCTTTTTATGGCTGTTCCTTCATTTGTACAGGGCATACTTATCTCGTTTGTATTCGGCATCATACTCAGCCTTTTTATACCCGGAAAATATGTATCACCTTTGACTGATTTTCCGGAGTTCCTGCAGTGCATGTTCTTCCCGGCACTGGCTGTGGCACTTCCCAAGATAGCCATGACCGTAAGGTTCATGAAGACCTCCGTAAAGAAGGAGCTTAAGTGCGACTACGTAAGAACTGCAAAGGCTAAGGGATGCTCGGTTAACAGGATCATGTGGAAGCATGTGCTTAAAAACTCAATGCTTCCCGTTATAACATTTATAGGTCTCATAGTGGCGGAAGTCATGGCCGGAAGTATCATGATCGAAAAGGTGTTTAACCTTCCCGGCATGGGCTTGCTGCTCGTTAATTCCATATCAAACAGGGATTATCCCGTGGTGCAGGCTATAGTTATGTATATAGCTTTAATAGTCATCACCGTCAATTTCCTGGTTGATATCGCGTACAGGCTGCTCGATCCGAGGCAGACGGAGGAGGGCCTATGAATAAGGAATTAAAATACAACAATAAAAATATACGTTTGATCGTAGGTCTCATATTACTTGGCTTTGCGACGCTTCCGGTGATATTTACCGTTTTTGTGCAATTCTACGATCCGAATGAAGTAAGCTACTCGGAGATGTTAAAGCATCCTACGTTTAAGCATTTGTTCGGAACAGATGACTACGGACGCGACATTTTTACCCGTGTGATGAAGGGCGCGGCTACCACCTTCGGTATCTCGCTGTTCACAGTGACCATGGGTGCGGTGATAGGTACCGTGATCGGTGCACTTACCGGATATTTCGGCGGTATTGTCGACGAAATATTGATGAGGGTAAACGACTGTCTGGCTTCGTTCCCGAGTATACTATTGGCACTGGTAGTCGTATCACTTATAGACAAGGGTACATGGAATATCTGTATCGCACTTGGTTTAGTATTTATTCCGAGCTTTGCCAGGATCATGAGATCGGAATACTTAAAAGAGAAAAACCGTGATTACGTACAGAATGCAAGGCTCATGGGAGCAGGGCATCTGCGCGTGGTCTTTATACATATACTTCCGAATACACTGCCCATCCTTTTTTCAGCAATACTTGTGGGTATAAACAATGCAGTGCTTGCTGAGGCAGGCTTAAGCTACTTAGGTCTCGGCGTGCAGCCTCCGGACCCGAGCTTGGGACGTATGCTTTCTGAAGCAAAGACATTCCTGCTTAATGCGCCGTGGTACGAGCTGTTCCCGTGCTTGGAGATGATATTGTTCATACTTGGGTTAACTTTAGTCAGTGATAACTTCGGAGTATCAGGCGTATCATTAAATGCCGTAAAGAGGAAGATAGAGAAGTTAAAAGCAGAGAAGGAAGCTGAAGCCGCTGATAAAGCGGAAAACGATAAGGTTAATGCAGGCACAGCTAAAAGCCCGGTTACTGCTGATGCAGAGGAAAAAGATATTAAAGCATCGGAACCGGTTCCGATGATCAGTGTACGCAACCTTGAAGTAGGCTTTATCGAGGATGACGGTATAGATGATACTCTGCGCGGTATCTCATTTGACATACACAAGGGTGAGGTACTGGGCGTAGTAGGAGAGTCGGGCTCAGGCAAGAGCTTAACAGCCATGAGCATCATGGGAATACTCTCTGAAAAAGCAGCCATTACGGGCGGTAGCATCATATTGGACGGGAAAACAGACTTAACAAAACTTCCTCAAGAAGAATACAGAAAGCTGCGCGGCGGAAGGCTGGCATACGTATTCCAGGAGCCCATGACAAGCCTTAATCCGGTACAGAAGATAGGTGTACAGATAGATGAGATACTGGATATACATGCGGCACATCTCTCGGAGGACGAGCAGAAGAAACTGGTGCTTGATGCTTTGGAGGATACAGGCTTAAAGGATGCGGATAAGCTCTACGATATGTATCCTTTCGAACTTTCGGGAGGTATGAGGCAGAGAGTATGTATCGCCATGGCACTTATAGCAAAGGCGGATCTTATATTGGCGGACGAACCTACCACAGCTCTTGATGCGGGCGTAGCCGATATCATACTTGATATATTTAAGCACATAAACAGGAAATACAAAACTGCCATTATGTTGATATCCCATGACTTAAGAGTCATAGGAAAGCTTGCCGACAGAGTGCTCATCATGCAGGACGGAAACATTGTGGAGACGATGGACCTTAAACAGGACATGTTGCATGCAGATGATGACGGGAGTGTGGATAAAAAGCATAAAAAGGGAGCGGAGCTTTCGGAAGAAGACTGCATCTTAAGATTCGGGACTCCCAAGACCGATTACGGCAGGAAACTGCTTGATGCAGCTTTTTCAAAGAAACAGTACAGACAGAAGGGTACAGGAAAAACACTTGTCAAAGCGGAGCATTTAAGTGTATCATATAAGATGGCTTCGAGAAAGCAGAAGGGTCTTAAAAAAGTTATAGATGATGTTTCGTTTGAGATAAAAGAAGGAAGTACTGCCGGTATAGTGGGTGAGAGCGGAAGCGGAAAGAGCACGCTCGTAAAAGCTATCGCGGGACTGCAGAAATATGTCGACGGAAAGCTCGAGATCAGCTGCGGAAGACCCAGTATGGTATTCCAGGATCCGTATTCATCGCTGAACCCCGCATTTAAGGTAAGACGTATCTTAGAGGAGCCGCTCCGCTTAAAGAACGGTTTCGGACGATCGGTAAAAAAGAAAAACAGGGACAGAATGCTTACTGAGATAAAAGCCATGCTCCATAAAACAGAGCTTGAAGAGGAGATATTAAACAGAAAGATATCAGAGCTTTCAGGCGGCCAGAGACAAAGGATAGCCATAGCACTGACCCTGATCCAGAAGAAGAGCCTGATCATCCTTGACGAGCCTGTATCGGCACTCGATGTCACCATACAGGAGCAGATTCTAGACCTGCTTATGAAGCTAAAGAAAGCATTCGGACTTACTTATATACTGATATCACATGATATGAGACTGGTATCGAGAGTATGTGACGAGGTATTTGTTATCGAAGACGGTAAAATCCGGAGAGGGTGAAAAGGAGTATGGGTTTCATAAAAGAAGGTAACAGATCTAAAATATTGATAGTTTATTTTCTTATAAGCTCTATGCTTGAAATACTGGCTTATGCCGCCGGAGGGATTTTCTCAATTCTGGCGGCATGGGTCTGGCTTTTCACGGCCTGTTTTTTTGGCGGATTATTTTTGTATTATACAGGAAAGCGGGTATACAGGGACATCAAAGAAAAGAAGTTTTTTGTTTCTTTGGGGTTCCTTGTGCTTGTGATCCTGTTTTTCAGTTTTATAGGAAATATTTCCTATTCGGATATCAATCCTGACGCCGCACAGCAGGCAGCCGCGGGACTTGATTCATTTTCTCATGCAGACCTTAACTATACGGGAAAGGCATTCTTGGGTTACCCGGAGAGACAATACACTATAGCTGCCATCCCGGCTCTTTTATTTGGCAGGGGCATATGGACGCTTCATGCCGGGTTTGGATTATATTTTATAGTGGGGCTTACTGTACTGTTCTTCGGACTGAGGACCTGGCTAAAGAGCAGGGACATGAAGGAAGAGTACGCACTTTTACCTTGCTTTTCACTTCTTTGTTTCCCGTTTATCACAGAATACTACCAGAACTTTGAGCAGGCCATAATACCGGTGTCGCTGACCATGCTTGCCATCGGGCTGTATCTGAAGCTCCTTATACATAATGACATAAAGCTGTATATAGCTATAGCCTGGACCGGATGCCTTATGGCTGACTCGTATACTCCGGTACTTGCTTCGATGGGACTTTTAACAGTGCTCATCCTGTTACTTGAAAGACTAAAGGGGAAAAAGCCGCAGAAAGAAATTAAAGAGGATATAAAAGCTCCTTTGGACCCGGATTATAATGACGAGATACTTAGAGATATTTCCATAAATAATAATCCGGTCAATCGTGAAGATGCCTCTTTTAAAGATACCGATGACCGGAAAGCGGAGAAGGACATTGCAGAAGATGAACTTTTAGGTAATGTAGGCACAAAAAGTATTAGTACAGCGGATAAGAACAGTAATACCCGCAACCGCATGTGCCGCGGAGAAAGCAGAGTATTATCGTCGGATATGATCGCCTCGATAGGTGTTGCGGTTAATATCATCATATTCTTCCTTGCCACTTTTATACCCGGACGTTCTGACAGGATCACCGAGTTCAGGGAAGAGGGCTCCGTACTTAACAGCATGTTTACATCCTGGAAGGAGTTCTTTACGGATGCGAATGCGAGGTTTTTAGGTATATTCGGCGGTCTGGTGCTTTTATATATGATCCTCTCGATAGCGGGAGCGTTTAAGCTGCACGATGCATTGATAAGCTTATGGGTACTTGCAGTAGTATTTATGTCCAATCATATGACAGGCTATACTGCTTACGAAAAAGCCTGGATACTGCAAAGGAATATGATAGTGATACCGGTACTTTTAACAGGTATCTTTATGGTGCTGATGAATTTTCTTAAAAAACATGATATAAGGATACCTGTATTTATCCAAAGTATAGTCTTAGTGCTGATGATAGCTATCGGACTAATGAACTTTTCGCAGCAGCACAGATCGTTCAACTATTTCAGGTATATCCAGCCGATGAAGCATCTGATATCTTATGTGGAAGACACGCTTAGTGAATATGATCTTAAAGAGACTGACGAGTTTAACCTGGTGGTTTTCACGGATAATGTCTTAGAGCAGAATATGTATGATTATGCGAAGTTCTTCTTCCCTAAGGCTATAGTGTATATCGGGATGGAGAATATATATCCGGATATAGAAAATGAAGATCTTGCCACATTCATGTATGCCGATGATGACAGATTGGACAGGTTGATACCGGAGGAAGACCCGACTCCCCTTTATATAAAGATAATGGATTGCCCGGCAGAAAGAAGGGATTTTATAAATAAAAGATATGACTTTACGGCAGAATGGTACCGGAAGGTTAAATGAAAAAGAGCAGCGGTTTAGTTACCACTGCTCTTTTCAAGTTCTTCTTTATATAGGTCGTCTCCTAATTCTTCACATAATGTCGGTGTAGAGGAGAAAAGATCGGTCCCGAGCCCGAGTCTGTCGCCCTCTATATCTGCACCTATGGCAGAGAGTGTGGTAGGGAACATATCAAGTGATGAAAAAATCCTGTTTTTGGTATTTACCGGTGTTTTAGCCGGATTGATGAAGCAGTTGTAGGTAGTCCTTATATAGTCTTCATCGATATCTACTTTTGAGGTTTTCTGGTTGCCGAGATGGTCTCCGACCAGTATTATGGTCGTATCAGCGTAAAAAGGCTGCTGTTTTATCCATTCTACAAGCTCTGCGACAGCGCTTGAAGAGCAATCAACTGCTGCTAAGTAATCGTTATATATCCCTTCATCACAATCCTGGCAGCGGTGCCCGCATTCAAAGGTGTGGGTATCCATCGTGTACATGGTGACGAAGAAGGGCTTATCCTTCTTTGATACCTCGGTGATAAGCTCCTTGGTTATGTCGATCAGCTTCCTGTCCTCTATACCCCATTTCCAGATATAATCGGCACTCTCATCTGAGTATCCGAGTTTTGCAAGGTTTTCCCTGTCGTAGACCAGACTGTCATCGTATCTGCCTACATATGTGTCATACATGGAAAATGCGCCTTTAGAGCCTTCTATATATACCTGATTGTAGCCGTTATCATGCAGGATATCTTCCAGATTTTTTACGGGCGGAAAGCCTGCCTTGCCCCACAAGGGGAATATCTTAGTATCAGTGGTTATACCGGTGGTCTGGGCCACAGTCGAGCCCATGGTATGTGAGATGGCGGGGACGAACACGGATGCTCCTCCTAGCCGGTCGGTATTTGAAAAGTTTACGCTGTCTTTTTCGCAGATCAGCTTAGAAAGTCCGCTGATATAATCCTTTTCCTGGGAACCGCCGGACTCTCTTGATGCATAAGTATTTTCCATGGATTCGAGGAAGATATATATGAGATTCCTCTTTTTACCGGGAAAGCTTACAACATTTTCCGTGGGTTCAACGTAATACTTTTCATATATCCCGGATGTATCGCTCTTAACCTTTATATAGTGGGCGAAATTGGTCTGGGAAGAGAAAAGAAAAGTACATGTCAAAAAGAGCACAAGGGAAAGTACGATATGAACGGCTCTTTTTTTACGGTCAAGCTTAAGTGTATATTTCCCGTCGCGCCCGGTATCGGTCACGGTAAGCTTATCGTTATTGAAGCATTTGAGTAAATGGTAACCTAGATATCCCGACACAATGCAAAAGAAAACAACCAGCAGAAATCCTGCGATCAGGTCCTCTAAAGCCAGACCTCCTGCCGCAAAGGTGATCGTAAAAAGTATGGCTTCAAATTCCATATTGGAATATACATTATGTAAAAACAATGTGACCGTAAGCAGGAATACCGCAAGTGCGATAAGTAAGAGACAAAGGATTATCCATACCCATCTGCTTGATTTTTTGTTCTTTTCCTTGTCTATCACCTTTTGCGGAGTGTACATGACTGTAAAGTCACGGATGGCTTTCATTACGGGATTATCGTTTTTCAGAGCCTTTTGGGAAGCGTACCTTACTGCATAAGCTAAAAGCTTTAATATAATACATCCCGAAATCCATAAGATGAACCATATGGGTAAGAACCGGGTTAAGGGATGCTCGGAGTAGACGCCGGTCTTATCATCACCGAATATGATATCTCCGACGGCTATCACTATAAAAGGAGAGAAGATAAGATATATCAGGCGGGTAAACCAAAAAACGGAACGTATGGGCTTTTCTTCAGCTGCATAAAAGAAAAACAGTGAAATGAGCGGGGGCAGGAATATAAGAAACCAGTCCGAAGCGGACAGCAGCTTCGGGTATAAAGGAAGCCTCACTACCGCGATGATGCTGATAAAGAATGCTCCAAGCATCGCGAGGGTAAAGTGAGTCCTTGTTATTTTTTTTATATCTTTAAAACTTTCTTTTATAACCGATACCGCGTTCATTTTCGATAATACTCCCGATAAAACTAAAAGTGCCGTAAAAACATTTGCTCATGATTTTACACTATTTTGGGGTTTATGTAAATATTGATTTTTTCATCCACAAATCTGTGGTTGAAAAAAATCGGGATTTGAGTATAATGGTAATATTATGTATTGACTGTTTGAAAAAGGATGGAAAGGAAGCATGGATGACAGGAAAGTGATATATTATACGGATGAGCTCCATGACGAGTTTTCCACCTTTACCACCGATCCGCCGTATATAGACGGTTCGTATGATTACGAGAGAAGATCTGGTATAAAGAGATTTATGAATTTCTTTTTGTACCGGATAGTGATGTATCCTATAGTCGTACTGTATGCGCTGATCGTGTTCAGGCAGAAGATCGTAGGCAGGGAAAAGCTTAAGCCTTTTAAGGGTAAGGGGATATTCCTCTACGGGAACCACACACAGCCGTTAGGGGATGCGTTACTGCAGACGAGGCTCACATTCCCGAGGAGGACATATATCATAGTCCATCCGAACAACCTTAAAGTACCGGTGTTCGGGAAAATGGTCCCCGCATTAGGCGGACTGCCCATACCGGACGATAAGGCCGCATATAAGAATTTTCTTGCAGCGGTAAATGGGAGAGTAACGGAAGGTAATCCCTTAGTCATATATCCGGAGGCACATATCTGGCCGTATTATACGGGGATCAGACCTTTTGTCGATACGTCATTCCTGTATCCGGTGAGTCTGCAGGCACCTGTATTCTGCTTTGTAAACACATATAAAAAGACAAGGATTAGGAAACGCCCGAAGATGGTTACATATATAGAAGGACCTTTTTATCCCGAAAAGGAAGGAAGCCCGAAGGTAAACAGGAAGCTGCTGAGGGATAAGGTGTATTTAAGGATGTGTGAGCTTGCCAAAAATTCGGATGTAAATGTGATCGAGTATATAAAAAAAGAGGAAAATAATGGTTAATGTTCTGTTTTGCGGAAATGAAGGAGTTTTGGACGGCATACTTACCTGTACCTTGTCGATACTTATGCGTACGGAGTCAAAGGCGCCTTTTACCTTCTATATCTTTACAATGGATCTGACACAGATCGATCCGAAGTATACGCCTGTAAGCGAAAAACAGATAGAATTATTCGGGAATGTGATAAAGTCCTATAACCCGGAAAATCAGGCAAAGCTTATAAGAGTGGATAAGTATTACAAAAAGTATTTCTCGGGATGTCCTAATGAGGATGCGTATTGCTCGCCTTACACGCTTATCAGGCTTTTTGCGGATCTGGTAGATGGGATACCGGACAAGCTCTTATATCTCGATGCGGATATCTTCTTCAACCGTGATATCCGGCTTTTATACGATACCGATATCACAGGATATGAATATGCCGCTGCCAGGGATCATTACGGAAAATACCTCTTATATCCCAATTATATTAACGCGGGAGTACTGCTGTTTAACATGGCGGAAGCTAAAAAAACGGGATTGTTTAAAAAGGCGAGGGGCTGGATCAGGAAAAAGAAGCTGGTGTTTGCCGATCAGAGTGCTCTTATCCGATCCACAAGCAGGAAAAAAATGTTAAAGCAACGGTTTAACGACCAGAAGTTCTTACATAAATGGACGGTCGTAAGGCATTTCTCTAAAAGACTTTTTTACCTCCCTTATCCCCATACGGATAACATAAAACAATGGGATGTAAAAAGAGTACACAAAGTATTTAAATATCATCAGTTTGATGATATCTACCGAGAATATGCAAAAATAAAGAAACTTTTTTAATAACTAAACTTTGAAATGACAGGTCGAAACAATGATCAAACCGGTAATTGAAATTTTTTATGCATTTGATGATAATTTTTTGAAATATGCGGCTGTTTCCATGATCTCACTTATGGAAAACGCCTCTAAAAACTATGATTATAATATCCATATACTAAACGGAGGACTTTGCGACAGATCGAAGGAACAGATAAAGAGCATGGCGAAGCCCGGATTTACTTTCTCTTTTGAAGATGTCTCCGATTATCTGAGCACTCTTTCACACGATCTTCCTTTGAGAGATTATTATTCGAAGACCACATATTACCGGCTTTTTATAGCAGATATGCATCCGGAGCTGGATAAGGCTCTCTACATAGATGCGGATACGGTCATCCGGGGAGATATATCCGTTCTGTATAATACCGATATAAAGGACCGGTACTTAGCAGCATGCCACGAACAGGCTATGCTGTGCGTGGAAGAGTTCGGCGACTATGTCGAGAAATGCGTGGGAGTATCCAGATATGAGTTCTTCAACTGCGGAGTATTGCTCATAAATGTAAAGGAGTGGAGAGCACACAAGGTACTTAACCGTTTCATGGGGCTTCTTCATCAATATGATTTTGTCGTAACCCAGGATGAGGATTATCTGAACCTGATATGCAAGGATCATGTGCTTTTTGTAGACAGAAAATGGAATTTTGAGACGATGTTCGAGCCGCCCTGCCCGGTAGATGAGATAGGGATATTCCATTTTATCATGTTTGAAAAGCCGTGGCATTACAGGGACTGCCCTTACTTCGATATATATCATGCGTATGCAAAAAAGACTTTGTTTTATGATGAGATCGTAAAGGAGCTTGATGCTTACAGTAAAGATGATGCCGAAAAGGATAAAAAAGGATACGAAAATCTTGTGGCATTAGCCGTAAAAGAGGCCAATAACGAGAATAACTATCAGAACTTCTTAAACAAGAAGAAGAGAGCAGCCGACAGGGTAGCCATAGTAAAGAAGATAAAAGAATATGAACTTGCCGGAAGATTTGATGAGGATGTGGAGGACGATCCGCCGTCAAAGGTACTGAACCCCGAGGATATAGATTATTTCAGGCGCAATCCCATAAAGAAGCTCTTAACCAAGATTGCCTTCGGCCTGGCCAGGAAACTGGTCAAAAAGCTTATAAAGGAAAAGAAGCTCATCATAAAGGAAATGCGCGGCATAGAGAATTTCAGGAACTTAAACAGCGGAGCCGTCATCACCTGCAACCACTTCAACGCATTTGACAGCTTTGCGATCCAGCTGGTATATGATGCGGCCAATAAGCCGAAGCGCACCTTCTACAGGATCATCCGTGAGGGTAATTATACATCCTTCCCCGGATTTTACGGATTTATGATGAGGCACTGCAATACGCTGCCTCTTTCATCCAACTACACGACCATGAAAAAGTTCATGAAGTCGACCAATAAGCTTTTGCAAAAGGGACACTTTGTACTCGTATATCCTGAGCAGAGCATGTGGTGGAATTACAGAAAGCCTAAGCCTCTAAAGGACGGAGCTTATGTATTTGCCGCCAGGAACAATGTGCCGGTGCTCCCGTGCTTTATAACCATGCGTGATTCGGATATATTGGGAGAGGACGGATATTTTATCCAGGAATACACCGTACATATCTCCGAACCCATCTATCCGGATGCATCACTTCCGTATAAGGCCAATGTGGAGATGCTGAAAAACAAGAATTACGAGCTCTGGAAGGACATATACGAGAAGGAATACCAGAGACCTCTCATATACAGCTAAAATTTTAAAAAAGTGCTTGACACACATAAAAAATGATGCTATACTACAGCAAGTTGTGAGAAATCACATGTAAAGCAGAGTATCCGCTCTCACCCCCAGCGCATTTTTGCAGTGAAAGGGTTCTGATATTAAATGTAAGTACTATATAGTACTCTTTATGCGGATAGCTTTGCTGTCCGCTTTTTATTTTATCACTTTTATTAGCATTGGAGGTGCAGATTATTAGCGACTATTTCATTAATGAACAGATTCGGGATAAGGAAGTAAGACTTATCGGTGAGAACGGTGAACAGCTTGGTATTATGTCAGCCAGGGAAGCTCTTGACAAAGCAAGAGAGGCCGACCTCGATCTGATCAAGATAGCGCCCACGGCAAAACCGCCGGTTTGTAAGATAGCTGATTTCGGAAAGTTCCGTTATGAGGCTATGAGAAAAGCAAAGGAAGCAAAGAAGAATCAGAAGGTTACCGAAATTAAGGAATTACGTCTTTCGCCGAATATTGATGAAAACGATTTGAACACAAAGGCAAATCAGGCTCGCAAATTTCTGCAGCATGGCGATAAAGTAAAGGTAACGCTTAAATTCAGAGGCCGTGAGATGGCTCATATGAATCTGGGCAAAGAAATTCTTGACAGCTTCGCAGCTAAACTTGAGGACTGTGCAGTCGTAGAGAAAGCAGCAAAGCTCGAAGGCAGAAACATGATCATGTTCCTGTCGGAGAAGAGATAAGTAAGTAAAGTAAGACTTCAAAACATATCATAAGGAGGAAAGTAAAATGCCGAAGTTGAAGACAAACAGGGCAGCCGCTAAGCGTTTTAAGGCTACCGGTACAGGAAAGATTAAGAGAATGAAGGCAGGTAAGCAGCATATTCTTACCAAGAAGTCTCAGAAAATGAAGAGAAGATTAAGAAAGGGAACCTTACTTGATTCTGCAAATTTAGCAGCAACAAAGAAGATGTTACCTTACATCTGATGAGACGGGATCTAAGTATATAGGAGGATATTAAAATGGCAAGAATTAAAGGTGGCTTAAATGCCAAGAAAAAGCATAATAGAGTATTAAAGCTTGCTAAGGGCTTTAGAGGTGCTAGATCTAAGCAGTACAGGACAGCTAAGCAGGCTGTTATGAGAGCTCTTACAGCTTCATTTGCAGGACGTCGTCAGAAGAAGAGAGATTTCCGTAAGCTCTGGATTGTCAGAATCAACGCAGCAGCAAGAATGAACGATCTTTCTTACAGCAAGCTTATGTATGGTCTTAAGCTCGCAAACATTGACATTAACAGAAAGATGCTTTCTGAGATAGCTATCGCAGATCCCGAGGGATTCAAGAGCCTCGCTGATGCTGCAAAGGCTAAGCTTGCATAAGTTTACAGGCATAAAACATAATGAATTTAATTGAGGAAGCCTTTCCCTTAAGGAGAGGTTTCTTTTTTTAACTTTTTAATAGATTTTTAATGGTACCTGACCCCTATAAAATTTTTCATATTATGTTTGCATTCGGAAGAAAAAATGGTATACTTATATTGGGTAACCACGAATATAACAAAATAGAAGATATCCCCCAACTCTTAGCAAAGCGAAGATGGGGGGAAATCTTCGTTTCAGGAGGGGGCAAGCCCCGACTGAAATGAGATGCGGAGCATCGTTTTGTTACCGAGGAAACGCAGAAGGCGTTTTCGAGGTGACTTTGACATTTTAGTGGTTAACGATGTAAAAGAGCTGCTTTGTGAGGTCCGGCATGAGACAGAAAATAGAAAGATTTGCTAACGGTATTTTTTCTTACGATAAACCTTTGTTAGAGATTTCCGAGACTGAGATATCCTTAAGAGTTATCTCCGGAAAAGAGACAGAGGCTTCTTTTATTGTCAAAAATGACCATGGCTCAAAGGTCAGAGGCTTCTGCCTGTGCGAGAGTGAGTTTATCATACTTAAAAACGAAACCTTCGAAGAGGCTGAAAACGAGGTGTTTTTTACCTTTAACGGAGCAAATCTTGATGCGGACACCACTATCAATACAGAGATACTTGTGATCACCGAATGCGGTGAGGCGACAGTGACTGTAGAAGCCGAGATAGTGGCAGCATATATCGAGACCTCAGTCGGACAGACAGGAAATATATTCCAGTATGCAAACCTTGCGATAAGCAGTCCCATAGAGGCACGTGATATATTCAAGACTGAAGACTTTAAACGGATCATCATAGGCAATTCCCCCGAATACAGGAATATATACAGGAACCTTTCGGGAGCGTCCAATACAGGCCTTGTATTGGAGGAGTTCCTTATCGCGGCCAAGAAAAAATCTCCCATGGAGTTTTCCATAAATGCAACAAAGCTTGTGTATGATGCAGGCGATACATCATTTGTGGATCAGATACTTATCAAAAAGAACAACTGGGGATATTCCCAGCTTAAAGTAGAAGCCGTAGGAGACTTTATAGAACTTGAACGTTCTCTCATATGGACAGAGGACTTTGAGAACAACGAGTTCTCATTAAAGTTTGCCATCAACCCTGAGAAGGCAGGCTACGGTAAAAACTTCGGCCGTATAAGAGTATCCACTTTGGGCGATGAGGTGGATATCCCGATAGAGTGCAATAAGCCTTCGCCTTTCGGAAAGAGCATCAAGGCTGCACACCGTGAAAAGCAGCATATACTGAACCTGGTGATGAACCAGCTTGAACATGAGCTTGAGCATATAGATGACGAGACATTTATAGCAAATGCAGAAAACGGTCTGGACTATCTCAAGGCATTCAGGGATGAAACGGATCTGGAAAAGCTGTACAGGATATATCTGATGTATGTCTCGGGGCAGAAAACTGAAGCCAAAGCTGCTTTTGATGAGATAGAGGAAAGGCTGGACAATACCACCGACTCAAAAGTATATACCGTATCCAGGTTTATCGGTGCCCTGATCAATAACGAAAACATATCGGGGAGTTACGGCCTCGAGCTTAAGAATATATACGATAATGATAAAAAGATGCTGAGCCTCCTTTTATACATGAAGCTTGACGGCAAGGAAAGATTCAGCAAAAAGCAGAGATTCGAAGAGATAAAGAACTGTTATCTTGAAGGCGAGCACAGCATATTCGGACTTGTAGAAGGTATCAGGCTTATAAGTGTCGATCCGATGCTGCTCAGAGAACTCAGCAGATTTGAGATGGCGGCCTTAAATGAAGGCCTGAAGCTCGGGCTGGTAAACCGTCTGGTGGGTCTTCAGGTATCTTATGTGGCCAACAGGGAGAAGACCACTTCGGCAAAGCTTATACGCCTGCTTAAGCACTTCTATGAGAAGTACCATCAGAAGGAACTTTTAGAGGCAGTATGCTCACATCTGGTACTTTTCGGCAAGACCGGGCCGGAGGATTATGAGTGGTTGGAGATGGGCGTAAATGAGCAGCTGAGGATCAAGGGATTGTACGAGAAATGCCTTGAGACCGCAGATGTGGATAAAAAGCTGCTTCCCCGTCCGTTACTTAATTATTTTGCTGCAGGTGACGATTTAAATGATTCTTCCGCAGCATCCCTTTATTACAATATAATAAAGTTCTGTGACCCCAGTGACAACATGTATCTGATGTACAGGATAAGGATGGAGACCTTTGCGGAGAAATCTCTCGAAAAGGGAGCCTTCAGTCCTGAACTGGCGCTTGTGTACGAGAAGATGCTGAGGCCTGAAAACCTCAATGCAAAGCGTATAGCATCGCTTCCGTATATCCTGTTCAAACACGAGATCACCACGGACTGGAAGAGGGCCGTACATGCCGCAGTATCCCATAAGGAGCTGAGAGAACCTGATTTTGTGGAGTTCTCCGGGAATAAGGCTGTGGCTGACATATATACCGAGAATCCTGTCATCGTACTCCTTGATAATGAAGGCAACAGATGCATCTCATCTTTTAAGATCGGTATCAGAAAGATGATCAACAGACCCGATCTGACGAAGATCATGCTTGACAAATGCGGAAACGATAAGAGGGTGCTGCTTAACAAACTGGAGTCGGCAAAATACGGAGCACTCAATGATGATGCGATCGGGCTCTATGCAAAATGTGTGGAGAACGAGGATCTTGAAGAGAACTTCCTGCTTGAATGCAGGCGCGTACTGATAGATTACTATTATGACAACCTTGACGGAGACTTATTAGAGAACCAGCTCGTAAGGGTTAACTTAAAAGATCTTAAAACAAGTGACCGTGTAAGCATGATAGAGCTTATGATATTCAGGGAGCTCTATAATCTGGCGTTAAAGAATATGGAGATATACGGCTTCTACGGTATAAGCCCCAAACGTACCGCGAGACTCTGCGAAATCTTTATCCGTTCCAATTCGGAGCAGATAAATACCAGACTGTTCCAGCAGCTGTGCACATACAGCTTTAACCGATACAGACAGAGCAAGATACTGCTTACATTCCTGGAGAAAAACTACGAGGGCAATACCCAGAAGCTCTACGACCTGTGGACCGTATGCCATGATATGGGCATTGAGACTACGGATTTGGAGGAGAGGCTGCTCCGTACCGCACTCTTTACGGAAAACGACATGAATTTCGTAAAGGAAGTGTTTGAGATATATTACGGGCATTGTTCTTCGGGCAAGCTTGTAAGGGCATATCTTTCATACCTCGCATACGGCAATCTGGTATGCGGCAATATGCTTGATACGGGGATACTCGATATCATGAGGCGTGAAGCCAACTACAGTGAAAATGATATCTGTACTTTGACTTTACTCAAGAATTATTCATTAAGAAAAAGCTTCTCGAGCCAGGAGCGTTCGTTTATCGAATATCAGATAAAGAAGATGGAAAACAAAGGACTTGTTATGCCGTTCTTTAAGGATTTCCCTTCGGAGATACGTATACCCAGGCAGATGAAGGATAAGTATTATGTGGAATACCATTCGGATGCGGGGAAAGATGTAAGGATCAATTACACACTCTTAGGCAGCGAGAATGCCGATGCATTCCGCGAAGAAAAGATGCGTGACATCGGATTCGGTATCTATATCAAGGAATTCATTCTTTTCTACGGAGAGGTACTTCAGTACTATATCACTGAAAACGGTGAAGAGAATGAGATCATCACCGAAAGCAGGGAGGTTTCACTCGGACCCGAGCATTTCGGAAGCGAGGAATGCCGTTACCATCACATCAATCTTATTATCACTGCAAAAGAGATGAATGATGAAAAGACGGTGATCAAGCTTATAGAGAATTATCAGTTTAATGATTATGCGATAAAGAGACTGTTTGAACCGATCGGAGGGTGAGATAGTTAATGGAATATATAGTCGGAATAGATTTCTGCCGTGATTTCACGCAGCTGTGTTTATATAATTCGACAAATAATTCGGCCGATGCCGTTCATCTTTCAAGCGACAAACAGTCCACCCGCGTAAGGTCGGCGATATCGTTTTCACTTGAACAGAACGACTGGGTGGTATATTCGGTATTGCACGAGCACAGAGCAGGTATAGAGGTTGTGGACAATCTGTATGATCTGGCAATGGGCAGCGAACCGGTAGTGATAAACGGTACGGAATATACACCTGCCTATGTACTTGAAAGGTTTTTCGCAAGACTTTTCTACTGTGTCGACCGAGAGATGAATCCCTTGGATATCAGGGGGGTAGTGGTTACCGTAGCGGATAATGCACAGACACTTACGGATAATATATCCGCAGCACTTGAAAGCTATGGTGTGGAAAATGGCAGATACAGGGTATGCGACCATATAGAAAGCTTCATGTACTACGTGGTAATGCAGAACAAGGATATCTGGATAAATGATGTAGGACTGTTTGATTTCGGGCAGGAAGGACTAAAGTTTTTTGTCCTTCATTTCGGAAGAAAGCAGCAGCCGCTGGCAGTGGTGGCGGAAAGCACGGATTTTTCCGATACCGTCAGATACTCCATGCTTCAGGAGAAGGATGATATCAGGATAAAATATGCTTTCGAGAGCGTATGCGGCATCATGCTCCACAAGCAGACCGTTTCGGCACTCTATGCGACGGGTGACGGATTTGAAGGTTCATGGTCTGATGAGATACTTAAAAAAATAAGCACCGGACGACGTATATTCAGAGGTCAGAACCTGTATGTCAAGGCGGCGGCATATACTTCGCACCTGTTCTTTGAAGGAGGCAGCGAGAACTATCTTGTGATAGGCGAGGATGCCTTAAAGAGCAGCATGGCGTTAAGAGCCGTAAGCGGTAAAGAACTGAAAGAAGTAACCTTCGGCGAAGTCGGACAGAAATACACGCTCGCAGGCGGAAAAGTGGACGTGATACTTGATAACACAAATGAGATCGATTTTATGATACGTAATGCGCTTAAAAAAGATTCATTCTGTGCGATCATGACACTGGAAGCTCTTCCTGTGAGAAAGAACAAGACCAACAGGGTATCCGTGGAGGTAAGGTTCCCTTCAAGGAACGAAGCGGTCGTAACGGTAAAGGATGTCGGATTCGGTAATATCAGAAAGACCGATTTCCGTATATGGGAACAGGTAATCAATCTTTAAGGAGCTCATTTTATGGGTAAGGTAATATTATGTGCGGGGAAAAAAGCCGAGACCCCGCTTGTGGTAAATACGGCCGGGATATACGCCGATACCATCGAAGAATTATGCTATTGCTTAAGACAGAACCTCGACCTTGTGGATTCGGGTGCCGTGGACAGGACCATGGCAGCCTATATCGGGAAGGACTTGGGGCTCCCGGAGCGCGGTGAGCTCTTAGAGCGCCTGATCAACTCCCGGGCATCGTTAAAGGAAAAGCTTATGGCTGTGTTTAACAGCTGCAGTTTTTACGATGAAAACGAGCTGGCAAGAATAGAATCCGAGATAGAAGAACTGTCGAAGATGAGCGGCCTTGAGAGAAGAAAAAAGAGAGCCGACAGGCAGATGGAACAGGGAAAACTCGGGGAGGCAGCATCGGAATACAGGAATATACTGGCAAGTCCCGCGCAGGATGAGATATCGGAAAAATGCAGAGGCGATATCATGCACAACCTGGCGATATTCGAGATCAGAAGAGGGGACTTTGATGAAGCTGCAAGGCTGTTCCTTGAGGCATACGAGAGTAATGCGAACACCGAATCGTTAAAATCATATCTCTATGTGCTTAAGCTTGCAAAGAACAATACGGGATTTGCGGATGAAGTCAAAAGACTTGAAGTGGATGTAAGGACATATACCGAGATAGAGACTACGATGCATTCCGTAGAGGAAGATTTTGAACAGAGTACCAACTATAATGAGATAAACAGAATGCGTGTCCTCTGGCAGCAGGGAAGGTATTCCGAGGAAAAGAGACTGTCGGGAGAGATCATAGACAGGCTGAAGCTGGTATACAGAAAAGAGAACGAAGAAGGACTGTACGACTGAAAACGGTGCTTATAAGGCCGAAAGCAAATAAAAGGAGGAGGTAATAAGTGGGATTATTCGGAAAAAAATCTAAAAAGAAAGAAACTCGCGAAACCTCCGGACAGTGGATGACGGTCGATGAGGCATTAAAAAAGAGTACGCGGGATTCCGCCGAAAAAGATGTGGATGAGATACTTGACCGCCTGCAGGAACAGCTCAAAAACGCCGACAGGATCCATAACGAGACCATACATGAGTATAATGAGATCGAAAAGCACTTAAGCGATATCAGGATTTTTGAGACTCTGCCCAAAGAGCTCCGTACAAAGATCACGGACCTTGCGGGAAACATAGACGGATTTGAGAAGCAGCGTCAGCGATACCTTGAAGGGAACAAGATCATATCGGACGAAAAATACAAAAAAATGGAAATGTATGCCGAAGAGATCCCCGAAAAGCTCAAGACCATGGAGGAGCAGGAACGATACCTTATGCTTGTAAAAAACGACATGCGTCAGCTCGAAGGCGAAAAGGGATCGGTCACATATGAAAAAGATGAGGCTGTAAAGAAAAAGAAATTCCTCATAAAGTTCTCGTGCTTCTGTATAGCATTGATGATCGTTATCAGCATAGTGCTGTTTGTGGTAGGAAACAGTACGGGGAAGAGCATGCTCCTGCCGTTTATGGTGATGACGGCGATAGCCTGTGTATACACGGCTTATTTCGTGGTCACGGTCAAAAACTGTGACGATACCGTAAGGAAAAACGAGAAGCTTACCGGAAGGGCAGTGGACCTGCTCAACAGCGTGAAGATAAAGTATGTAAATACAGTAAATGCCCTTGATTATACCTACGAGAAATACGGCTGCAACAGCCATCAGGAGCTTGCCTATATATGGCAGGGATATAAGAGGGAAAAGGAAGAAGAGAAGAAATATAAGAAGAATACCGATCTTCTTACCGCCAGCCAGGATTCATTATCCGATCTGCTTTCTGAAGTAGGATTTAAGCTTCCCAATATGTGGCCGCATCAGGCTGAACTGCTTACGGATACCGGAGCACTCAGGGAATTTGAAGATGTACTTACCGAGAGGCACAGAAAGCTGAAGGCCCAGCTTGATTTCAACCAGAAGCAGAAAGACGGCATGATATCGGATATCAAGGCCTTTAAAAAGAAGTATCCCGAGTATGCCGGGCTGCTCAAAAATATTTAATTTTTTACTTGCACTTTTTATAATATAAGAATATAATGTATGAGGTTTTATTTCAAAAAAAGAAAGGATTAACATTATGTATTCATTTGAGGAAATATTGGCTGAAGATAAAGAAATCGCGACTGCCATATCTGAAGAAATCCAGCGTCAGGACTCACATATCGAGTTGATCGCTTCCGAGAATTTTGTAAGCAAGGCTGTTATGGCTGCTATGGGAAGCCCCCTTACCAACAAGTATGCGGAAGGTTATCCCGGACATCGTTACTATGGCGGATGTGAATTTGTAGATAAGGTAGAGACACTTGCAATCGAGAGAGCAAAGAAGCTCTTCGGATGTACATATGCAAATGTTCAGCCTCATTCGGGAAGCCAGGCTAACCAGGCGGTACAGAATGCATTACTTGAGCCCGGAGACACATTCATGGGCATGAGCCTTGCATGCGGCGGACATCTTTCACACGGAAGCCCCGCTAATATTTCCGGTAATGTATATAATTGTGTATCTTACGGTATAAATGCAGAAGGCTATCTTGATTATGATGAGATCGAGAAGATCGCTTTAGAGTGCAAGCCTAAGCTTATCATCTGCGGTGCTTCGGCATACGCACGTGCTATCGATTTCAAGCGTTTTAGGGAAATAGCTGATAAGGTAGGCGCTTACCTTATGGCTGATATCGCTCATATCGCAGGCTTAGTTGCTACAGGATATCATATGAGCCCCATCCCTTACGCTCATGTAACTACAGCTACAGTTCATAAGACACTTCGCGGACCTCGTGGAGGACTTATCCTTTCAAGCGAGGAGTTCGCTACAGAGCATAAGCTCAACAAGGCAGTATTCCCCGGTATGCAGGGCGGCCCCTTAGAGCATGTTATAGCTGCAAAGGCTATCTGCTTCAAAGAGGCACTTTCACCTGAGTACAAGGAGTACGTAGGACAGCTTGTAAAGAACGCAAAGGTATTGGCAGAAGAGCTTGTAGCACGCGGATTCAATCTTGTATCCGGCGGTACAGACAACCACCTTATGCTTGTTGACCTTCAGAACAAGAATATCACAGGTAAGGATGCAGAGCATCTCCTTGATGCCGTTAACATCACCTGCAATAAGAATGCTGTTCCCAACGATCCTCAGTCTCCTTTCGTTACAAGCGGTATCCGTCTCGGTACTCCCGCTGTTACATCAAGAGGCATGAAGGAAGCCGATATGAAGATCATCGCTGAAGCTATCGATATCTGCGTATCCAATCCCGACGGAGATCATTCCAGAGCACTTTCACTTGTTAAGATGCTTACAGATGCTTATCCTCTTTATTCTAAATAATGATTTAATATAGTATATAAATAGGGGTCAGGTACCATAAAATTTCTATAAACGACAGTTTATAAAAATTTTATGGTACCTGACCCCTATACTTCACCAAAGAGTGTCCCGGAAAACAATCCGTACCCCGCTTTTACTTGACAAATCCGTATATTTTTTATATGATTTAATAAATGGGGAATGACAATAAACTGTATGGGGGTGAAGCTGTGGGAAAGAAGAAAAAATCGGATCCGTCCGACGGAAAAGTACTGAATATACTTAAAAAAATCGGCAGCTTCTTTGTGTTTTTAAAAGATAAAATTGTCGAATTCTTTGTATTTCTTAAAGATAAGACTACCGATCTGTGGGATGTCATCATAGGGAAAAGGGACTACAGATTCGGTATCAGATATAAGATCCTTATAGGTTTCTTTATTCCTATCGTTTTTATTATCATAGTCGGACTGGCCTCATACTCGAAAGCCAAACAGGGAATGAGGGACCGTTTTGAAAAGTCCACCTTAGAAACCGTGAGAATGACCGGTTCACAGATGGAAATGATAACACATTTCATGCAGACAGAGGTATCAAAATATGTCGGCCTTCTTGAGCTGAATAACCTGGCAAAGGGAGCATATGATACAAATCCTACCGAAAAAACCAGAGTTATAAGAATGCTTAAGACTAATATCACAGCCAGCCAGAAGGTTAACCGGTATATAAGCAATCTTTATATCATCCTTAAATCTCCTAACAAAAACATAACTTCAAAAGGAAATAATTCTGACGGTTTTTACGATGAATACTATGATTCTCTCGAAAAGATAGATTCTGCGGGTGACATCAGCAACTGGACGGATATGCATAAGGTGATAGACGATGAGCTTGAGCTTGAGACGGATGGGGAGGATGCGTATCTTTTCAGCTACCAGGCTCTGAATTCGTCGGGCGATGCGGCTGTTATCATCGATGTGTCCAAAGAAAAGCTTCAGGAATTTATAGACAGCCTCGATCTCGGAGAAGGCAGCATAGCCGGTATCATTACCTTAAACGGCAGGGAAATAATCCATAGAAACGGCGATTACCTGAGCGATGACGGAAGAACCGTGTTTGCCGGACGTGATTATTATAAAGAGATTTTAGACAGCGGGGAAATGTTTGGTACAAAAGAGGTGGAGTACGCCGATGAGGAATGCCTGCTGTTTTATTCAAAATGTGAGAACAGCGGCGTGGTTATCTGTGCAATGGTACCTGTTGCGATAATTACGGAGGAAGCTTCATCTATCAGAACGCTTGCGATAGTATTACTTCTGATCGCAGTAGCGGTTGTACTTGTAATAGCATTTATCATTTCAAACAATATACAGAAAAACGTTAAAAACATGTCCAAGAGTCTCGGAAAGGTGGCAGAGGGAGACCTTACCGTAAAGGTCAAAGTCGGCGGGCACGATGAGTTTAAGGACCTGGCCGGAGCCACTACGGAGATGATCTATAATACCAAGAATCTGGTATCAAAGGTAGATCTGGCAGCAGAAGGCCTGTCGGATTCGGCTAAAGAAGTACAGAATGTTTCAAAAACCGTAAGTGACAGATCCTCTAATATATCGAGAGCGGTAGAGGAAATGTCCGAAGGCATGGAGCGCCAGAGAAAATTCGCCGATGAATGTGTGGAGACTACTGAGCGTCTGTCAGCCGAGATTAAAAATGTATCACGCCAGATAGGAATAATCAAAGAGATCATAGCAGGTACGAATGATATGATCAATGAGGGTGTGAGACTTGTGGGATTCCTGGGCGAAAAAGCCAAGGATACGACCGATGCCACAGATTCCGTTAAGGATTCCGTAAGTGCTCTGCTGGATGAGACCGGCAAGATTAATGATTTCGTAAATGTAATAAAAAATATATCTTCACAGACCCATCTGTTATCACTTAACGCTTCGATTGAAGCGGCCAGAGCAGGAGAAGCCGGAAGGGGCTTTGCGGTAGTAGCCGAGGAGATAAGAAATCTTGCTACAGAGTCTGCTAAGTCGGCAGGCGAGATCCAGAAGCTCGTAGACGGTATAAACGTACAGACAGACAGCAGCGCAAACAGTGTAGACGTAGCAAGAAGCATAGCGGATGAGCAGTTTGAGCTTGTAAACAGATCGGTTAAGATATTCGATAACATGAAGCAGTCCATGGATAACCTGAATGAAGAGCTGCTTAATATCGACCAGGCTACCGAAGCGGCAGACTTAAGAAGAGTGGAAGCGGTAGGTGCTGTAGGAGATATTTCAGAGATCATCGGAAAATCGATCGAAAATGCGGAAAATGTTAAGGTGGTACTGCAGCAGCTTAAAAAGGATATCCGTAATCTTGATGTTACTGCTGCAATGCTGGGCAAGAGCATGGATGAATTAAAGAGCGAGGTCAATGTATTCAGGATCTGACATAATATAGGAGGGGACGTCCCCTCCTATAATCTTTAACGGAAGATGTACCGAATCTTATATGTGGAGATTATCTAAAAGCACGATGAAAGATATATTAAAGCAGAAAAGAAACTTCATATTATTATGCTGGCCTGTGGGGCTTATAATCCTTTTGCTGGTAAGAAACAGCAGGGATATAGCTGAATACGTATTTGCGAGAGGGATATACCGGGTATACGGGACTGCGTTTTCGTTTATTAACGGCCTTCTCCCGTTTTCGGTGGGAGAGTGGCTTCTTATCATATTCTGTCTGTGCGTGGCAGCATTCCCTTTTATTACGATCATACTGGTCATAAAAAGAAAAAATAAGGCTGCAACCCTTATAAGCTGTATCAGATATCTCCTTATGGCCGGCGGAGTGGTATTTTTATGGTTTATGATCGGTGCAGGGACCAATTATTACAGATATGAGTTCTCAAACTTCAGCGGGCTTGAGATCAAAAAATCCACAGTGGACGAGCTCTACGCACTATGCTGTGAGCTGGCGCAGAAAACAAATGCGGCACGTGAAGAGCTGGGTATAGAAGAAGGCAGGACCTTTAGTTCCACACTGTCCGACAGGGAGCGTGCGGGAGAAGCAAGAAAGGCCATGGAGAAACTGTCGGAACAATATGATGTGCTAAAAGGATATTATCCTTATGCAAAACCGGTATTATTCTCAAAAGTGCTTTCGGAGTTTAATATCACCGGTGTATATTTCCCGTGGACGGTGGAAGCCAATGTAAATGTAGACATCCCGGATTATTCGAGAGGGTCCATACTCTGTCATGAATTAAGCCACCTGCGTGGTTTTATGAGGGAGGATGAAGCCAACTTTATAGGATATCTGGCATGTGTAAATTCCGACTGTGCGGAACTCAGATACAGCGGGTACATGTCGGCACTGATAAATGCCGGTAACCAGCTGTATTCTGCGGACAAGGATAAGTACCGCGAGGTCCGTTCCATGTATTCTGAAGGAGTGAACCTGGACCTTAATGAAAACTCGGAATACTGGGCTCAGTTTAAGGACACACCCTTAAGTACTGCCGGTGAAAAGATGAATAACACATATCTTAAGATGAACAATGTTGAAGACGGTACGAAGAGCTATGGGAGAATGGTTGACCTGCTGCTCGCGGAGTGGAGAAAAAACAGAAATGGGCAGAATTAATGCTTGAATGTATAGGGCTCTTTTGCTAAAATATATCTGACTATCAGATAAGAAAAGGCGGGAAAGGATGACCGCCCGGAAGGGAGAAAGGAAAATGTCACTAAGTGTTGAGGGGTATCCCTATAAGTATGAGGTCCATATGCATACGTATGAAGGAAGTGCGTGTGGAAAGACTCATGCGGAAGAGTATATATCCGCATTTATAGAGCAGGGATACGACGGAATAATAATTACCGATCATTTTTATCACGGTAATACAAGGGTTGACAGGAATCTTCCGTGGGAGGATTTTGTTGAAGAATTCTGCAAGGGCTATGAACTTGCAAAAGCAGAAGGAGATAAGCAGGGACTTAAGGTATTCTTCGGCTGGGAAGCAAACAGGCTGGTGGATGAATACCTGATATACGGCCTTGATAAGGCATGGCTTAAGGCTCACCCTGAAGTCAGGGACTGTCCCCATGATGAACTTTTTAAGATAGTGGATGAGGCCGGAGGACTTGTAGTAGGTGCACATCCGTTTAGAGAACGTCCTTACATCCAGAAGATCAATCTTCATCCTCTGCAGTGCCACGCTATGGAAGCATGCAATTTCGGCAATCCCGTATACCAGGATGCGTTTGCATACAATTTCTTAAAGGACAGGAACATCATCATGACCGCGGGAAGCGACATACATGATGTGAAAAATGTAGAAATTACCACCATGGGAATGTTCTTTAAGGAGCCTTTGAACGATATATCGGATTATGTGAAGAGAGTTAAGGCAGGTACCGGATTTACCGCTCTGATCCCCGAGGACAGAAAAGTCATCACACCCGATATGAAGAACATGCTCCCCATGTTTCTGTATGACGAAAGAAATATCGGACATGCCGTAGAGCTTGAAGATCTGGGATTAAAAGCTGAGTAAAACTGATTACACAGGTGGAAATATCAAAATAAGAAAGGAGTACCAACCATATGAGTATACCCACACCGCACAACAGCGCAAAAGAAGGCGATATCGCTAAAACAGTCCTTATGCCGGGCGACCCTTTAAGAGCAAAGTTTATAGCTGAGAATTTCCTTGAGGATCCCGTATGCTTCAACTCCGTAAGAAACATGCTCGGATTCACCGGTACATACAACGGCAAAAAGATCTCCGTCATGGGCGGAGGTATGGGAATGCCTTCCGTAGGTATCTATACCTATGAATTATTCAATTTCTATGATGTGGACAATATTATCCGTATCGGTTCCATGGGTGCGTATGCAGACTCCATAAAGCTCGGAGATCTGGTGATCGCCATGGGTGCCTGCACGGATTCCAATTATGTAAATACATTTAATCTTCCGGGACATTATGCTCCCATAGCTGATTACGGCCTGCTCAAAAAAGCGGTGGATACCGCTGACAGACTGGGAGTAAAGACCGTAGTCGGAAATATCCTGTCGACAGATGTGTTCTATGCGGACGATCCCGATTTTAATGCCAAGTGGCTTAAGATGGGAGTATTGGGATGCGAGATGGAAGCGGCTTGTTTCTATATGAATGCAGCAAGAGCGGGAAAGAAGGCACTCTGTATGTTTACCGCTTCGGATCATCTGTTCCGCGACGAGCATTTAAGCGCAGAAGAAAGACAGACAGGCTTTAACGATATGATGAGGGTAGCTCTTGAAGCGTTCGCGTGATACGGACAAATGTATTATTTTGTAATTTCTGGAAAAACATATTGACATAAAGAAGTCAATGTGCTAACATATCGATTGTTTGGTAGAGGTGCATCGATTATAAGTAGCTTTTCGGACATGTCAGGCATGGAAGATGGATTGTGAAAGGATGAGATGCCGAAATCCGTTCCTTCCATGAAAGCTGCGGGTTGGTTGTAAGGTTAAGAGCCGTGCGACTGTCATCAATACTTGATGGAGCGCTACCTAAAGTCACAATAACTTTGTACTTTAGCGTCGATGTCCATCGGCGCTTTTCTTTTATTATTCCGTATAAAGGGATAAATGTATGGAAGAGCGCGGTACATCAGCATTTATTTTTATACGGAGGACAAAACACATGAGCAAGAAACTGATTTTTACGGGTGCTGCAGTAGCCATTATCACCCCCATGAACGAGGACAGGAGCGTAAACTATGATGAGTTCAAGAAGCTGATCGATTTCCAGATCGAGAACGGTACCGACGCCATAGTTGTATGCGGTACTACAGGTGAGGCTTCGACACTTACTCACGAAGAGCATATCGACTGCATCAAGTTTGTAGTTGATTATGTAAACAAGAGAGTACCCGTTATCGCAGGTACAGGTTCGAACTGCACCGAGACAGCCATCTACCTTTCAAAAGAGGCTGAGGCAGCAGGAGCAGATGCACTTCTTCTGGTATCCCCTTACTACAACAAGGCTACCCAGAAGGGACTTATCGAACACTTCGGAAGAACTGCTGAAGCAGTAAATATCCCGATCATCCTTTACAATATCCCCGGAAGGACCGGTGTAAATATCCTTCCTGAGACAGTAAAGACTCTGGTAGACAAGTATGAGAATATCGTAGCAGTTAAGGATGCTACAGGCAATATCGGCTGGACCGCTAAGGTTGCTCAGCTCTGCGGAGATAACCTTGCTATCTATTCAGGCGATGACAACTGTATCTGTCCCGTACTTTCACTCGGCGGCAAGGGCGTTATCTCAGTGCTTTCACATGTTGCACCCCGCGATACACATCTTATCGTTGAGAAGTTCTTAAACGGCGACACAAAGGGAAGCCTTGAGCTTCAGTTAAAATATCTTCCAATGGTTGAGCAGCTCTTCTGCGAGGTTAATCCTATCCCTGTTAAGACTGCATGCCGTTTCATGGGCTTTGTGACCGGACCGCTCCGTTCCCCTCTTTGCGAGATGGAGCCCGCTCATGCTGAGAACCTTAAGGCAGAGATGAAGAAGCTCGGAATTATCAAATGATTGCATGAGCTGTCATCCTGAACGTAAGCGAAGGATCTTTATCTCGGATTAAAAATATTTAAGGAGGTACACATATGGTAAGAGTGATTTTTTGCGGATGTTTCGGACGTATGGGAAATGCTGTCCGTGAGATAATAAGAGACAATGCGGATATGGGAATAGTGGCCGGAGTGGATATCACAGAAGGTACTGCGGACTTCCCTGTATATAATACTATAACGGAAGTTAAGGAAAAAGCGGATGTCATAATTGATTTTTCATCACCCAAGGCTCTTTCCTCGTTACTTGAATATGCCACATCTAAGAATGTACCCATAGTATTATGTACTACAGGTTTTTCGGAGGAGCAGCTGGCTGATATCAAGGCTGCATCAGAAAAGGTAGCAATACTCCGTTCGGCAAATATGTCATTAGGTATCAATACCATGGTCAAGCTGTTAAAGACAGCTACCGAGATACTTGCTTCTAACGGATATGATATAGAAATAGTAGAACGCCATCATAATCAGAAGAAGGATGCTCCTTCAGGTACTGCACTTCTGCTTGCTGATGCCATCAATGACACTGCAGAAGGCAGATATGATTACGTATATGACCGTTCGGACAGACGTGAGGTAAGACCTAAGAATGAGATCGGTATCTCTGCAGTCCGCGGCGGCAGCATAGTGGGAGACCATGATGTAATATTTGCAGGACTTGATGAAGTAATAGAGATCAGTCACAGAGCTTACTCACGCAGTGTGTTTGCAAAGGGCGCCGTAAGCGCTGCTGCATTCCTTGCAGGAAAGCCTGCAGGTATGTATGATATGGGCGACGTGGTCGGCTGAGAAAAAGTCGGCTGAGGAAAATTAAAAGGCTTCCCCTTGAGGGGAAGCTGTCAGCGAAGCTGACTGATGAGGTGTAATTATCCTTCATAGTCATCTGACAGTTTCAAATCATATATATCATTTTTATTAATTCTTGTACCATCTTTAAGGCAGAGGGACATATCGGATATGTCGACATATTTAAAGATACCGTCGACAGTCAGATACTTTCCTCCGCCTTTTTTCATATCGGGGACAAAATAGGTTACCCTGACTTTGCGCCCGCATCCCGGGTTTTCCTCTAAGTAGCGGATGACAGCGTCCATAGTATCCTGTTTATAGTCATCAAAATCGATCCCGAGCTTTTCATCGGTAAGCCTGCCCGCTTCCTGTACATCTTCGTCATAGCCGGTGAGAGCGGCAAACGGGGAAAACTGGGCAGCACGGTCGAGCAATGACATATGCTTCCTTTTTGGGGAAGTGTGATGCGGCAGGTTGATTATATCATTATACGGGAAATCCGATCCGGCATTATTATTCATGAATTATCTCCAAATGTTAAGCTCATATCCCTCAGCGGGGTATTACTTCCTATTATCTCTTTTAAGCCTTGTGACCGCCCACCTGGCCGTTACGTGCGATGGTAGTGGCTCCTTCTTCCAAGTTCATGCCCTTTAACATGGCACCCTTGCCATAGCGTTTTTTGATCTCCACTACGGCTTTTTGCATGCGGTGCTCTTTGTCCTTCCATTCGGCCTGCTCCTGCTCTTTTTTTATATCCTCTTTGTATGAGAACAGGCTCAGCTGCTCGCATTCCTCTTTGGGGATACTGCCCTCGGGGATCACGTTGTTGGCGACCACATTCATACGGCGGACAGTGAAACGCGGGTCGACTATCCTGTTAAAGAGAGTGGTCACAGCCTCAAGTATGGTCACGGTGGAGGAAGTATATTCGTTAAGGTTGATGGAGCCGTGAGCACCCTTCGGGACGGGACGCCCGTAATGGTCGGAAGCGATCTCACCTTCGTACTTTTCCATCACCTTCGGATTGGCAAAGTTCTCGATATCGTATCCTACATTTATCACCATCTGGTTGGTCACGAGGCCCTTATCCACAAGGTCGAGCACGAGCAGATCAGTCATCTCGCGGATGACCAGACGGGCTTTGTCGAAAGGATAGGGCTGGGACAGTACTTGTCCCTGGCTGGAGCTGTGATTATCCGGACGGTAGGTTTTTATCTCGTGCATGCCGACGGGCTCCCAACCCCAGGCGTGGTCTATAAGGAGCTCTGCGTTGATGCCGAATTCTTTGTATAACAGGTCCTCGTTGTAGAACTCATCGGGCTTACCGATAGAGCAGCGCGCTATATCACCCATGGTGAAAAGTCCCAGCTTCTGCAGACGCCTGTTGTATCCGGGGCCGAGCATCCAAAAGTCGGTAAGCGGCCTGTGGTTCCAGAGTGTCTTGCGGAATGACATCTCATCGAGCTCAGCTATACGTACGCCGTCCTTGTCGGCGGGCATGTGCTTGGCGGTGATATCCATGGCGATCTTGGCCAGGTACATATTGGTCCCGATGCCGGCTGTGGCTGTGATACCGGTCTGGGACAAGACATCGCGGATCATCTTTATAGCCAGCTCGTGGGGAGTCATATTGTAAAGGGAACTGTACTTCGTCACATCCATAAACACCTCGTCTATGGAGTAGACATGGATGTCCTCGGGAGATATGTACTTGAGATATATCTCATAGATGGCAGTGCTGGTATCCATATACAGGCGCATACGGGGAGGGGCTATGATAAAATCTATCTCAAGTCCCGGATCCTCTGCAAGCTCGGAAGCATAATAGGACTTACCGGTAAAAGTCCTGCCCGGGGCATTGGCTCTTCGCAGGGCATTAGCCTCGGTGGTTTTCTGTATCGCCTCGAACAGACGGCAGCGTCCTCCCAGTCCCAGAGCCTTCAGTGACGGGGATACTGCAAGACATATGGTCTTTTCCGTACGTGTAGGATCTGCGACCAGCAGATTGGTATTAAGCGGGTCCAGCCCGCGCGCCACACATTCTACCGAAGCATAGAATGATTTAAGGTCTATGGCGATGTAAGTCCTCTGTTCTTCTGACATTTATAACTCCTAAAACCTGTATAGCGACAATATGTTCATTATAAATACATTATACACGAAAAGATGTTCGAAATCAAGTGTTTTTTCTTTTACAATATATGGTTGTTAAACAGGCTTAAGAATGATATACTGTTAACAAACAGGAAGAGAAAATCCCGGGAGAGATATTATGAAAGAACTTGTAATGTGCGTAAGCAATGCGTATACACAGCAGTATTATCTGGATAAAAAATTTGATAAGCTGCCCAAGGAAGTAAAGGATGAGCTTAAGATCATGAGCGTGCTTTATACCGAAGAAGTGGGCGGCATATTTACCATGATGTTTGATGAGGATGGCAGCCTCCAGCTCATATCCTCGTGTGATGAAGGCGACCTGCTCTATGATGATATCGGGAGCGAGCTGCTGATAAAAAAGATGCGCAGCAGCAGGCAGGAACTTTTTGAGAGCCTGGAGAAGTATTATAAGGTATTTGTGCTGGGGCAGCCATTAGAGGAATGAAAGGGATATAAAATGTCTGTCAGGTATATTATTACAGATTCACATAAAAACATGTCGCAAAAGCGCAGGGAAAATCTGGTAGATTTTTTCTGCGAAGTAAAAGGACCGGACAGAGAAGCTGCTGAGAAAGCAGTGGAATTTTGTGACTGGTATGAGAGCGAGTATGCGGTAAAGTGGTTCGAAGTACTGGCGCTGTCAGACGGCGGTATAGCGGGATATTTAAGATGCTTCAGAAATCCCGATGACATACGTCAGTGGTTTATCGGGGATGTGCATGTAAGAAGCCGTTACCGGAGAGAAGGCATAGCATCAGCCATGTATAAAAAAGTATTTAAAGAACTAGAGCGGTATGAGGCGGCAGAGAACGTGATATCCGCCGTAAGGCGGGATAATGCAAAATCCATAGGATTGCACACCAAAATGGGATTTTTTGACACAGGGGAGCCGTGCGTATTTGCATCGTTCTATGTGGACGCGGATGAGACAAAATATCAGAAGCGGTTGTACAGATACCTTCCCATACCGGAGATGGTTCCTGCAAAAAAGCTTATGGAAATGTTTTTGCCTCTGTGGCTCGAAGACAAAAAAATAAGTGCCGGTGCGGACGAAAAAGAAAAAGCAAAGGCACAAAAGGAACTCAAAAAAGTTATAAATGACGGACTTAAAGGTGAGTATGACATTAAAACCGTATGGTGCGGCAACAGACTTACAGGTTTTAAATACGGAGACAGTCTTATAGGAGAAGGCTGAACCTTGATCGCTCATCATTCCGTAATATTCAGTTCTATAAGCTCGGGGAACTCACACTCGAGCTTTTTTGCTAACTTAAAGGATGCAGCGTTGTCCTTTTTTACATCGATCCCGATATGGGATATACCCGTATACTTCTGCAGATAATCTATTATGATACGGCATGCTTCATATGCATAGCCTTTTCCCTGATACCCCTTAAAAAGGGCGTAAGAGAGTGTGGGCGCGTCCGTGCCGTCCGCACCTGCTATGCCGATCATCTTATTATCATCTTTTAAGAATATCCCGTAGATACCGTAGCCTAAGAAATGATAGCTGTATTTTATATATGCGAGATGCCTTTCACGGAATTCATCCATACTGAGACCTGTAAGGGTACTGTCCGATACGGCATCGGGGAAGGTATCTATCAGCTCTTTGTAGCTATCGAGATCCTCCGGGGATATCTCACGTATCACCAGTCGGGAAGAAGTACCGATCACAGCTGAGAGGTCATGGGTGTGACAATACATGATCTCAAGATATTCCAAAGTGATATCTGACGAATATGTTATCACATAATCATATTTAAACCCGGAGCCGGTATTATTGCGGTCAGTGTTATCAGCATCCGTATCATCAGGGCAGAATTCTATCGGAACGGAATGAGACTCAGCCCATCCGATGACAGGTGCAGGTATTTTTTCTTCTTTTTCTATAATTATCATTGCCTCGTGCATGGTATATTTCCTTTCCGAAAGGTATTACCCAAAGATAAATGTCCGGATACCGCATATTATTCTACCATATTTCCTATATCGAAGCAAATCCCCAATATTACTATTGTACTGTAAAAAAAAGAATGATATGATATAAATACGAAATAAGGAAGAGAGGTGACGGATATGGCATCAACATGTAAATGCGAATATTGTGGAGCAACTATCTCCACCAATAGCAAGATGTGCCCGAACTGCGGGGCTTCAAATCCTTTATACGTCGTGGATGAGGAAAGGATCATAACCGATCCCCAGACCATAGAAGAACTTCAGGAATACTGCGCCGAGCGCGGTATGCCTTTAGCCCGCATGCGCTTCTTTATCGGCGTGGATTTTAAGGATCCCAAGGCCTTCGGTATCTACAGGGCGCCGGACGGTGATGTCGTAGTATATAAGAACAAGGCTGACGGTACCAGAGCCGTCAGATATAAGGGCAGGGATGAACGTCACGCCGTAAATGAGATATACGGAAAACTCCTTGAGGAGTGCCATAACCGCGGTATCTATCCCGACGGAAAATCAAGTACTCCTTATATGTCAAATAGCAACAGCCGTGAAAGCTATTATACACGCAGTAACAGAACTAATGCATCTAACAGTTTTGCAAACAGTATTATAAGCAATTTCTCGCGAAACTCCTCGGACGCTGCCAGAAAAGGCTGCAGATCCTCGAGTGTAGCGATCCTCGTATGGATATCTATCATGGCATTCTGCTTCATATTTATGAATGTGAAGATGTCCGAAGCCCGCAACCACCCGAGCGGATATTACAAGTACAATGATGATATGTACTTCCGTCAGGGTAATAACTGGTATTATTATGATGATGCGATAAATGACTGGTATGAAGTAGATAACAGCATTACCGACTCGATGTATGATGCCAACAAGGATTATTACTATGAGGGATCATGGAATTCCGACTGGGGCTCAAGCTTTTATAACAGCGATGCTTACAGAGAGTATCAGGAAAGCCGTTCCTCAAGCAGCAGTGATAATGACTGGGATTCGGGATCGAGTGATTCGAGCTGGGATGACTGGGATTCCGGCAGTACAGACTGGGATAGTGATTGGTGATATTAATGCAGATAGGTAATATAGAAGTCGGCTTCCTTAGCCTCGGACCCATGGCCGGTGTAACGGATATGCCCTTCCGCATCCTGTGTAAGGAGCAGGGGGCGGACCTCATATACACCGAGATGGTGAGCGCAAAAGGAATCCATTACAATAATACAAACACAAAAGATATGCTTTTGGTAGATGAAGCGGAGCGCCCCACAGCGCTCCAGCTTTTTGGGAGCGAGCCGGATATCATGGCTGAGACCGCAAAAAGGATAGAGGACAGGAACTTCGATATATTTGATATCAATATGGGCTGTCCCGTACCGAAGGTGGTAAATAACGGTGAAGGCTCAGCTATGATGAAGGATGTAAAAACAGCATCGGCTGTAGTATCGGCTGTCGTTAAAGCTGTAAAGAAGCCCGTGACAGTAAAAATCAGGAAGGGTTTTGCAGCAGGGGATGCAAATGCTCCCGAGTTCGCAAAAGCCATGGAAGAAGCCGGGGCATCCGCCATAGCGGTGCACGGAAGGACCAGGGAGCAGTACTACAGCGGAAAAGCTGACTGGGATATCATAGCCAAGGTCAAGCAGACTGTAAGCATCCCCGTCATAGGTAACGGCGACATATTTACACCGCAGGATGCCGAGAGGATGCTTAAGTACACAGGCTGTGACGGCATCATGGTAGCCCGTGGTGCACAGGGAAATCCGTGGATATTTAAAAATATAAAGCAGTATTTTGCGGATAAAGAAAAAGACGGTGCAAAAGAGGTATACGGTAAACCGGGTTTCGATGAGGTGTATGCCATGATAGTTCGCCACCTTAAGATGCTGACAGAGCTAAAGGGAGAGTGGACAGCTGTCCGTGAGATGCGCAAGCATGTGGCCTGGTACACGGAAGGCTTTCCATACTCGGCAGGACTCAGACGAGACATAAACTATTGTCTCACTCAGGAAGAAATACTGGAGTGTCTCGCAGGGTATGGGGAGAGACTGCAGGGCAAGTAAAAATAAGCTGCAGTAAAATAATAAATTATTTATTTTCAGGATATAAAAAGGATACAAGTGTATGGTAATATGGGCTCATAAAGAATGAAACAGCAATTCTGTTTATAGGAGGATCTGTAGAATGAAATGCTTTATGTGCAGTGCTTCGATTCCCGATGGTGTAAGTACATGTCCCGAATGTGGCGCAAGAATTGTTTCTGATGGGGCAAGCGGTAAAGAAAAGTCATGGAAAGAACTCGTAAGCAGCAGTAAAATGAATGAGGATGAAAAGACATATATCAGCCGGGCATACGAGCCATTATATAATTTAAAAATCTGCAAGATGGTTATGGCTGTGTTGAATACGATTGCTCTGGGTGTATTGGTTTATCTTGTTATTGCCGTTTGCAGAGTAGTAAACGGATATTATGCTTCAGGTATTGATGGTGTAGAAAATTTTTATAAAGTTTTTTCTACCATAGCCACTATAATCGGTGTGATCATTTCTATCTTTATATTGATCAATTATTTGCATCTGAGCGATTTTGAAGAGAGATTTGGAACGGTATTCAAACTTGCCATTGCAACGATAGTGATAGGGCTGATAGCTCATTTTGTTAATAATTCGGTGATTGTACTGATTCTGAAGATCAGCAAAGCTGTTATTGAAATCATATATATGTACCATTTTTTCGGTGCTATGGCGGATATCACATGTCCTTTTTCGGAATCAATATCCGATAAATGGGATCTTGTGTTTAAGATTTATATAGTGGGGACTATAATATCAGCAATCGTATCGGTTTATTCGTTCTTTGCTTTAGATGCATGGAATTATGCTGCATATATGATTTCGCTTTTGATCATCTCGTGCATAGAATATATCCTGATAATACTGGAACTGGTATACCTTATAAAAACGGTTAAGCTTTTTGAAAACATAGAATAAGTATTATAAAGCCGAAAGCCCCATGTCAGGACTTTCGGCTTTATTTTTTTGTTGACATTGTTAAATTAAGGTTGTAATATAAAACCATCAAAAGGCATAGAGTTAAAGTTTGAACTAAATAAGGTTGTTATTTTCTGGTGTATATTATTGTTTTATTTTATTATGATTAGTTAATTGATGTTTGTTTTTTATTCTTTCAAATTCGCTCATGCTTTTTCCCAAGTATCTAAATGCAGGAGTGTAATGAGGATTGGATAAAATAGTAGAGAGTCCCTTGGTTTTGTCGTCTACACATTCAATGCAGATTTCTTTAAATATGGTTAAGAATGGAAAAGCAGGTTTGAATGCACATCGACAGATGTTATTGGACAAAACACCGACAGAATACAAGTGGGCGGTATTTAAAAAAGATATTCTAACAATGATGGATTTAGCCTATCTTACGGCAAAGACAGGAGACGAATTCGCAATTCTTTCCGGGAAGAAAGAAGATATTCTTTTTCACGGAAGCAAACTTAACTGTGATTTTGAAAAAGACAGTATTATAAAAGAAATGTTGATATCTCACAGATATGAGATATATGGACATTCACATCCGGGAGAGCCTATACCTGTTCCGTCTTTGGATGATAAAAGAGTATTGAGGGAATTGGGGCAGCAGAAAAGCAGATTGATTTCCGGGATGACTGGAATGTGTATTGAGTATGATGGTGTAATTTAACGAAAGGGGGATTATTATGTTGACCTTTGAAGAAGCAAAAAAAATAGGTTTGGACGCGTGTATTGAGCAGCTTGGTCGCGAATTTGTTATGAAATATAGAGATACTTCATGCCCTGCATATGCTGATATGGAAGACCATGCATACTGCTTTGTAGGAGTGGACAATACAGATGAGAGATTTAATTCTGTTCCTTTAGTATTGACAGCCAGTAATCAATTCCCTTTTATGGCAAGCTGTAACGTTAGGTATAGCGATGGAAAGATAGAGTTTCTGGAATGTGTTCTTCCGGAGAAAACAGCATAAAAATGAAAGGAATCACACAAATGTTATTAGCAGTAGATGTAGGAAATACAAACACGAATTTTGCGGTTATAGACAACGGTGAATTCAAGGTCTTCTTTGCGATCACCACCAAGCTGCCGAGGACATCGGATGAGTTCAGTGCGGCGATAAGGGAACAGCTCTGGATCAATCGGCTCCCGGTAGAATGCATAGACGGATGTATAGTGGCGAGCGTAGTGCCCGGTATAATGCATTCACTTGTAAACGGTATCATAAAGGTAACCGGTATCCGTCCCATGGAGGTGGGTGCCGGCACTAAGACCGGCATAAAGATAAGACTGGCCAATACGAAGGAAGCCGGCGCTGACAGAATAGTGGACTTAGCAGCAGCATATCATATCTACGGCGGTAATACCATGGTCATAGACTATGGTACAGCTACCACATACGACCTGGTAGAAGAGGACGGCTCCTTCCGCTACGGTATCACCGCACCCGGCATCCGTATCAGCGCCAATGCTCTTTGGAATGATACAGCCAAGCTCCCCGAGATAGAGCTTAAGCTCCCCGAGACCATACTTGCCAGCGATACCGTATCCAGTATGCAGGCAGGTTTACTTTACGGCTGCATAGGACAGACCGAGTATATAATAAGGAAAGTCAAGGAAGAGACCGGGCTTAAAGAAATGAAGGTAGTAGCTACAGGAGGTTTAGGCTCCATCATAGCAAATGCTACCGACATGATAGATGAATACGACAGAAGACTCACCATGAAGGGGCTCGAGATCATCTATAAAAAGAACTGTAAATAAACCAAATGGATCTGTAATATGGACGAAACAGAATTATTAAAGAAAAGATTTGCCGAACTGGCAGACAGAAGTTATACAAAGGGACAGTTTACTTTCACTTCTTTTTTGGGGATGGCGGAACTGTCTTCTTTTTACGAGGAAAAACGCAGTCTCGAATATGCTAAGCCCACTGTGTTCGGCGGGATAGAAGCAGCGGAGCGTGCCGTGGTACGATTCGGAGATCCGGATACACTCGGGTATGAGGAAGAGTATCCTATAGATATCCTGGCTATCACGCCCTTAGCGGACAAGTTCGCAGATGACCTGACACACAGGGACTTTTTGGGAGCACTTATGAGCCTCGGGATAGAGAGAAGCCTGCTCGGGGATATAATCGTAACCGGGAAAAAGGCTTACCTGTTCTGTTTGAACAAGATATCCGATTTTATCATAGAGAACCTGATAAGTGTGAAGCACACATCCGTGAGCGTACGCAGGGCAGAAGCAGAAGAGATAAAAGAGATACCGAAGGGCTTTGAAAAGGAAAAACTGATTCAGGTACCTTCGGAACGAGTGGATGCCTTAATAGCGAAAGTCTACAATATGTCCCGAAGTGCGGCATCAGAGTACTTTGCACAGAAGAAAGTATTTGTAAACGGTAAGCAGACCGAGAATACATCACTTTCATTAAAACAGAACGACATAGTTACGGTTAGAGGCTTTGGAAGGTTTAAACTTGCGGAAGTAGTCGGGACCAGCAGAAAAGGCAAGCTTAATATCAAAGTGTTAATGTGAAAAACGCCGTTTCTATTATTGGTTAAGAAAATGGTGGGAGGTTCAATACCTTTCTTTGGGAGAGAAAATTGTGTATTTTTGTGAAATCTGAAATATTATATTTATAGTATTACCTGATTACATTGAAATTTAGATACTAGAATTTTTAGATATTGATCTTTGAACTTTTAACTATTTAGGAGGAATTAATAATGAAAAAAATAATGGCAATCTATTTGATATGTCTTGCTTTTTTTGTGGGTTGTAGTTCAAATGACAGTATAAATGATATGGAACAGCGGCTTTCTAAACTGGAGAAAGATATTGAGGAAATTAAAATAACAATTAACACACTATCACAAGGAGAATTTACTACAGTTCCGACAGAGTCGTCTAATTTAGATTTCAATGACCTACAAAATAACAATATGGGGAACGATCAAACATTTGATTACGCTCAACAAGGTATTTTTTGTTTAGATGACATGAGTGTTGAAGAAATCTGTGAAATTGTAAAAACTCTTTTACAAGATTTTCCTAAAGAGAACACATCTATGGATACAATCAAAGAGCACTATAATAGCGATTATAAAATGAAAAATGTTAATGTAAACTTCACTTATAATAATAAAGAACAATCTAAATTTGAAATAGAATATCAGAATAATCAACTTGCGGTCATTCATACTGATTATATTGATGCAGTACAATACACATTTCCACTTTCCGTACAGGATGATAATACTTTGAAGTATAATCGTATTTCGTCATATCATCCTAAAAGTCAAGTAAAAATTTGTATTTATGCTGATGGAGATAAAGCTACAAATGTATATAAGAGACTTGTTGAAGTTGAGAAGGACTTTCAAAATTCTGATGAAGTGAATGAAACAAATTCGCAAAGAAGTTATTATACAAGAATAGCCAATTCTGAGGAATATAATGTGAATAGTACTGTTATTTTAAACCATACTGAAGCGGATTATTATGAAATTGCTGTTACTAGAATTTTCCTTTTATTTCCATAAAGAATGATTAAAGGACGTACCTTGCGATAGGTACGTTTTTTATATGGAAAGAAAAAAGTACTGAAACACCATTCTTCTCAGTGAAAAAATTTGTATATAATTTATTTAAAAAAGTACTTGCATTTTAGATTTTTATGTGATAATATATCATCATATTTTCACAGACGGACAAATGTACGCCACAGAAAAACAAAAAGAATAAAATATAGTCGGATAAAGACACGGCTAAAAGGAAGGCAGGTACAGTATTATGGCAAAGTTAAAAGCAGGTATACTCGGTGCAACGGGTATGGTAGGACAGAGATTTATCTCATTACTTGAAAATCATCCCTGGTTTGAGGTGGCAGCAGTAGCAGCCAGCCCCAGAAGTGCAGGAAAGACATATGCAGAGGCAGTAGGCGACAGATGGAAGATGGATACTCCCATGCCTGCAGCAGTTAAGGATATGATCGTTATGAACGTTAACGATATCGAGGCTGTAGCCGCTAAGGTAGACTTCTGCTTCAGCGCAGTAGATATGACAAAGGAAGAGATCAAGGCTATCGAGGAAGCTTACGCTAAGGCTGAGGTTCCCGTAGTATCAAACAACAGCGCTCACCGCTGGACTCCCGATGTTCCCATGATCGTTCCGGAGCTTAATCCCGAGCATACAGACGTTATCGAGTTCCAGAAAAAGAGACTTGGCACCAAGAAGGGCTTCGTAGCAGTTAAGCCTAACTGCTCCATCCAGAGCTATACTCCCGCACTTTTCGCTCTTTCAGAGTTTGAGCCCGAGACAGTAGTAGCTACCACATATCAGGCTATCTCGGGTGCAGGCAAGAACTTCAAGGATTGGCCTGAGATGATTGACAATGTTATCCCTTATATCGGCGGCGAGGAAGAGAAGTCCGAGCAGGAGCCTTTAAGAATCTGGGGTCATATTGAGAACGGCGAGATCGTTAAGGCAGCAAGCCCTGTTATCACAACACAGTGTATCCGTGTTCCCGTAACAAACGGGCATATGGCAGCAGTATTTGTAAACTTCAAGAAGAAGCCTACCAAGGAGCAGATATTAGAGAAGTGGGCTAACTTCAAGGGTGTACCTCAGGAGTTAGAGCTTCCTTCAGCACCCAAGCAGTTCATCCATTACTTCGAGGAGGACAACCGTCCCCAGACAAAGCTTGACCGCGATACCGAAGGCGGCATGGCAGTATGCATGGGCAGACTCAGAGAAGATAAGATTTATCAGTACAAGTTCGTAGGTCTTTCACACAACACCTTAAGAGGAGCAGCAGGCGGAGCAGTTCTTATGGCTGAGCTTCTTAAGGCTAAGGGATATATCTATTAATTTAAGGATGCTGTAAGCAGCACATAATATCAATCCTCTTAAACAAATATGATCATAGAATAACGTACAATATCAAAATGGTATTGTACGTTTTCTTGTATTTATGAGTCTGTTATGCTAAAATAAAAACTGATATTTTTAGGAAAGAGTCGGGTCCGCACATGAAGAAAAATGATGAATTTGAAATAGATATAACCGATATCGGAAATGAAGGCGAAGGAATCGGAAAATACGAGGGTATGACCTTCTTTATAAAGGGAGGAGTACCCGGAGACAGGATACTTGCCGGAGCTACCAAACTCAAGAAAACATATGGATATGCCAGACTGGTGAAGGTGATAAAAGCTTCGCCTTTTCGTGTTACACCCAAGTGCCCGATATCCGGAAAATGCGGCGGATGCCAGATACAGAGCCTTTCCTATGAAAAGCAGCTGGAACTTAAAGAGAGAAAGATAACAGAAAATCTTATCCGTATAGGAGGATTTTCTCCTGAATTCATAAAAGAGCATATGGACCCCATAGTTGGGATGGAAGAGCCTTTTCATTACAGAAACAAGGCACAGTATCCTATAGGAACAGACAAGGAAAATCAACCTATAGCAGGCTTCTACGCCGGTAGAACACATAGCATCATACCTAATACGAGATGCTATCTGGGAGCAGAAGAAAACGAAGAAATACTGAATATCATCCTTTCTTATATGAAGGAGTATAAGATAGAGGCATATGATGAGGTAACCGGTAAAGGACTCATAAGACATGTGCTGATCAGAAAAGGATTCTCCACAGGAGAACTGATGGTATGTCTTGTTATAAATAAAAAGATAACAGAGCTGCCGCATCAGGAGTCTCTGATCCGGAAACTGGCTGATATCCCGGGGATGAAAAGTATCTCTGTAAATATCAATACGGAAAACACCAATGTTATCATGGGAAATGAAGTGCATACCATCTGGGGAGAGCCCACAATTTCAGATATCATCCATGTACGTGATATGCAGAAAGACGGATATCCGTTTACAGGTGATGCACTCACATTTAAGATCTCGCCTCTTTCATTCTATCAGGTAAACCCTGTGCAGACAGAAAAGCTGTACAGCCTTGCGCTGGAATATGCCGGACTTACAGGTAAAGAGACTGTATGGGACCTGTATTGTGGGATAGGGACGATATCTTTATTTATGGCCGGAAGTGCCAAGCAGGTATACGGAGTGGAGATAGTCCCGCAGGCGATAGATGATGCAAAGGAAAATGCGGAACGTAACGGGATCACCAATGCCAGGTTCTTTGTAGGAAAGGCAGAGGAGGTTTTGCCTGCATTTTATGAAGGTACGATAGGTGATAAAAAAGCTTCTGATGACATGCTGCATCCCGACGTGATAGTGGTGGATCCTCCCCGCAAGGGTTGTGATGAGGCTTGTCTGTCAACCATGCTGAAAATGCAGCCGGAACGTATCGTATATGTCAGCTGCGACAGTGCTACACTGGCCAGGGACTTGAAAATCCTCTGTGACGGCGGCTACGAGATTCAAAAGATCCGCGGAGTGGACCAGTTTGCCATGACAGTGCATGTGGAAACGGTCGTGCTGCTGAGCAAAAAATAAAAGTGCAAATACAATATTAAAAATGGTTCCCAAGAGTGATGTAATCAGTAAAAATATCCGCTATAATACCCCTAAGAAAGGAGGACCCATATGCAGAATTCAAAAAGAAACCTGCTGCTATTTGTCGGCCTCCTTTTGCTTGCGGGGCTGTTTCACATAATAGAACATACGATACATGACATAAGCGCATTGGGAGAACCGCACTACGCGGTCGTAACCCTGTTCTTCTGTCTGGAACTGGTGATATACACGGTACTCATCATCTTCTGGATACAGTCGGTACACACGAGACTCTTACCGTCCCGTGCCAGAAACTATATGGTGATAGTAGCACTGCTCATGATATTCTACCTGGTACTGCGTGCATATAAATACCGTATAGCGGGAGAGGACGCGGGACTGAGACTGTCGTGGTATGCCTACTATATCCCCATGACATTTATCCCCGCCCTGTTCCTCATGGTCTGCATCCGTATCAAAAAAGGTGCGGCGAAGCTGAAGGTGGACGAAAAGATTTTCCTCATCCCGGCAGCAGTGCTCTCGGGGCTCATCATGACAAATGATCTGCATCACCTCATATTTGTACCGGAACCGGGACTATCCAACTTCATAGGAAAATCGGGGACATACACATACCGGGTAACCTTCTATATTACATACGCATGGATAGTGCTGGCGATACTGGCCGGAATTATCCTACTCATAAAAACATTCGGACTCAGGCAAAAGAGGAGGCTGCTGTATCTCGGCGGGATCATAGCCGTCTGGCTGATACTCACGCAGCTGCATACACTTAAAAAATTCATAGAATTCACGCCACCGTACGAGTCACCGGAAATACATATATTCACAATGCTGGCCGTTTTCGAGTTCGCCATCAGGCAGAGGCTTATACCTTATAACGAAAACTACGCCGGCTTTTTTGCGAGTCTGCCTATGCCGGTGATGATCACCGACAAAAAGTTCCTCCCGGTATACCGTTCGGCAGGGAGCATCGACTTAGAGCCCGATGTACTGGAAGAAGCTCTTAAAGCTCCCATATATCCCATACCCGACGGCAAGCTCTCCGGCAGAACGATCCGCGGAGGCTACACCTTCTGGATAGAGGATGAAAGCGACATCCGCCATGCAAACGAAGAGCTGAACGAAGCCAACGAACTGCTCGAAGGTGAAAACACCCTTATAGAGTACGAAAACAATCAGAAGGAAGAAAATGCATACCTGCGCCTGCACCACCATATCTACCACGAGATAGCGCAGGAGATGTACCCTTATCAGAAGAGGATAGAAGACCTCTTAAACGAAGCAAAGCCCGGTACAAAAGAATTCTTAAGTATCGTGGCCGAAGTATCCGTACTCAATGCATTTGTAAAAAGAAAAACAAATATGCTCCTTGTGGCATCGGAGCATGACGTGATAGATATAAACGAGCTCCTGCTAGCAGTCTCCGAATCAGGTAGATACTTAGAGTTCGTAGGACTAAAAACCTCTGTGGACGAGAGCGGTTTCACAGCCTTCCCCTCTGAGGGGAAGGGGGACCGCGAAGCGGTGGATGAGGTGGATTCAACTTACCCCTCCGACACCGTCATCGCCCTCTACGACACCTTCCAACTCCTTGTTGAGCAGCTTATAAGCCACGCAACACTACTCATGATCTCATTTGGAGGGGAAGGCTTAAGATTAACCGCTGATACTGACATAACGATAAACACAGAAGGAGCACCGCTCCCTGTAACTACCGAGCAGCAGGATGACATACTGTACATGACCGTAAAGGTCGTACAGCTTAAAAAACATCATACACGTGTAGCAGTTACCGCACAGGAAAAGCAGCTAAAGCAGAAAGGCGGTGAGTGACATGACCATATGGGAATCAATGAACACCGGTCTCGATGAAATACTCATCACCTGCGCTATGCTCATCATGCTCTATGCGGGATATCTGTGTATGGCATTTTACAGACTTGGGAAGAAAGACAAAAACATCGCAATATCGCTCATACTTTTTGTGGTATACTTTGCAGCATTCTATATGATGCTGGATGGCAAGTTCCATTATGTGGAGCCCGATTATTACTATTACATGGACGTGGACTATATAAGGACCTGGCCCAAGGTGACCACGGCATTCTGTCAACTCCCTGCAGTACTGGTACTGGCTATAGAGCTGATCACAGCCATATACCTGTTCTGGGGTACACAGCACAGAAAATGTCTCCGTAAGGAAAGCCTCACACGTACTTCTGTAAAGGAAGCCATGGACCTGCTCCCTGCAGGAGTGGCATTGGCAGAGAAGAGCGGCAGTGTAGTATTCGCCAATCTTTCCATGAATGCCATATCCCGAAACCGGTCAGGGAAGAACATGACCGATATCACAGGCTTCGATCACAATACGGTATACTCTGACGGGACCAAAACCTGGCAGTTTATGCAGGAAGATATCACCTGGAGAGAAAAGCCGTATATACAGTTGACGGCAAACGACATAACGGAAGAAGCCCGGATAAACGATGAGCTGAAAGGCAAGAACAAGAAGCTCAAAGAGATACGTAACCGTCTGGAAATATATAACAGAAGAGCGGAACAGATAACCATATCGCGAGAGCTCTTGAATGCCAGAAGACAGGTACACAGCGAGACAGGGCACATACTGCTCGCAAGCCGTCACTTTATGGAGCATCCGGACTCCATAGAAGAAGAAAGCTTCTTAGGTACCCTGAAGCTTACGAACATGCATCTGCTAAAAGAATACGAAGAGGACGATACCGAAGCTGACAGTCTGGCCGAAGCCATGGAGATGGCAAAAGCCATATCGGTAAGAGTAAAGATAAACGGTATGATCCCTGAAGCGGGAGAACTGAGAGATATCCTGGCATCTGCAGTAAATGAATGCTCCACCAATACTAAAAAACATGCCGACGGCGACACTTTGACCGTAACCGCAGAAGAAAAAGACGGTGCAGTCATCTTCACCCTCACGGGAAACGGAGAACCGCCGGAAAAAAATACGGACATCTCTGATACATTACCGGGAAAAGCTGCGGATAGCTCAGGCAGTGTGCCCCAAAAAGCCATCAGGGAAACAGGAGGCTTAGCATCACTCCGTACCCTGGTAGAAAATGCGAATGGTACCATGGAGATAAAAGCAGAGGAAGCATTTACCGTAATCATCAAAATCCCAAAGCCTTCCCCTTGAGGGGAAGGTGTCATGCAAAGCATGACGGATGAGGTGTAAAAATATAAGGAGGTAACAATGTCAAAAGAAAACTCCAAATACAAAGTAGTCATCGCCGATGACGAATATGTAGCCAGAACCCTGTTCGAGATGCTCATACAGAGCACCATAAACTATGAACTCTCCGCCTCCTTCTCCACAGCGGAGCAGGCAGTAAACTACTGCCGTGTCAACCCCGTGGACCTGGTCATACTGGATGTCATGATGAAAAAGGGACTGGACGGACTCACATGTGCCGAAACGATAAAAAGCAATAACCCCAAGATAAAAGTGATATTAGCCACATCCACCGGAGAATATAAGTGGATAGAAGAAGCGAAGAGGGAAAAGATAGACAGTTTCTGGTTTAAGGAATATCACGAAAGCTCCCTGCTCGATATCATGGACCGCACCATGAACGGAGAATCAGTATATCCCGGCAGCGCTCCCGATTATGAGTTCGGAGACACGAAGAAGTCAGAGCTTACGGAAAGAGAGCTTGAAGTATTAAGAGAGCTCACCACCAACCGCTCCAACGAGGAGATAGCGGAGAAATACAACATATCCCTCAATACTGTCAAGCGTCATATCCAGAACATGCTGAACAAAACAGGCTATAAAAACCGGCTGGAGCTGGCCATAAACGCCAAGTCATTAGGACTCGTAGTCCATGACGATGACAGAAAAGCTACACACAAAATTTAATAAAAATGGTTCTTACGGGTGATGTATGTCACCCGGTATTTTTTTATAATACAGAAGTAAAATGCGTAAAACGTTTTTGCGCACGGAGAAACTTCCGGGGTGAAAGCCCTGGTAAAACCTTAAATTAAGGAGGAAAAGGGACAATATGAAACTAAGAGGGAGAAACATTTTAAGTGTTATCGCATTTCTAAGCGTAGCTGTATGTTTATTTTTATCAGCGGGCAAAGAGTTGCAGGTACATGCACAACCATCAGGAGAGGTAGAGTTATTTACTCCGGATGGATTGTCAAGAGTTGTTTTAGATGAAACAAATAGTTATCTGGTAAATAATGAAGCGGCTTCAAGTGGTGTGTTAGGTGAAAACGGATGTACGGCATATTTTGATAGCATTAATGATATTTTGAAATTTAACGGTTATGATTTTGGAGCCGTACAAGTTTATAGTGATGTCACTATAGATTTATACGGTGATAATAAGGTTACAAACTCTGGTAGAGATAGGGCTATATATAATTATTCTGGTGGAATTATTAAAATACAATCAGGGAATGTTGGCTCGCTGGAAATAAATAATACATTAGACGTAAGTGGGTGTGAATCAAATGGTATTCAATCTATAGGTGATTCCGGAGAAGTAATAATATGTGGTGATGCAAGCGTTACTATAAACATTGATAAGACAGAAAGCTATGGATTTATTGCCGGAATTTTTGCACAGGAAATAAATATTCTGGACACAGCTTCGGTAAATGTAAATATAAACTCAACCCAAACTGGAGGCTATGGGTTTTTTGTAAGAGGGAATAACTCAGAGATCACCATAGATACTTTAGGGGATGTTAATATCGATACAATAAAAGCCGGGGCTGAATCAGGACAAAATCAAAAGCCTATAGTAAATAATGATAGCGAAGATAACAACCTGATAAGGGTTGGTAAAATGAGTTTAAAGTATAAATATTATACAAATACTGACTGCGTAGATACATATCCGGCATGGAAATATGATACAAATAATTTCTCTAAAAATGAGTCAGTTGAAGACGGTGTAAAAACAACAATATATAAGTACGGTACTTCGCACACCATATCTATTTATACAGGTAGTTATTATAATGGACAGGAAAAAGTAGTCTCTGAAATATCTTGTCTTGAAGGTGAGATAGTAACTATTACAGCACCGGACAATAACGGACTCGAATTTAAAGAATGGGTTGGGCTTACAGATGCCGAGTTTGTAGACAATACCGATGTTAAAAGCAACCCGGCAAAGATAAAAGTAGGTACATCGGATATTTCTTTAAGAGCAAATTATAAAGCTTTTTCAAAAGAACCTTCATTTGTTTTGACGGGTGAAACAGTTGGAGAAGGTGTTTATCCTATCGGAAAGATAGATTATACTTTAGCAAACAATGATTTAGGCAGAGTAACAATAGTATCTGAAACAGGATTTATGTCTGGCTTTGGGGACCCGGTATGCAGCACATTTACATCTGATATAAATGCAGATTTGAGATATACTAGTTTTAGTCCAGCATATGTAGATTATAAGATTTTAAATCCCGGAGTATACAGATTGGCTGTACGAGGATACAACATAATTAATGGAGTTCCTAATCATGAAACTTGGTATTATAGTGATCCATTTACCGTGGTTTATTCAAAACCAATAAAGGGAATTGAAATAGCTACGGCACCGACAAAGACAACATATACAGCCGGTGAAGGCTTTGATCCGGCCGGAATGGAAATCAAGGTGACTTATACGGATGAAAGTTCTGATATTATTAAAAAAGGTTTTAAATGGTCGCCTGATAATGCATTCGCAAATGGAGATGATAAAGTAACTATCAGTTATACATTATGCGGAGAAACATATACGGCAGATTTAGCTGTTACCGTCAATCCTGCATACGATGTGGTTGAGAGTATATCAGTGACTACTCCTCCTACTAAAACAAGTTATATAGAGGGACAGAGTTTTGATCCTGCAGGTATGGTAGTAACTGCTACATATGTAGGTGGAGAAACAAAAGAGATCACTGGTTATACTATCACTCCTTCGGGCAAATTGACTCCTGATGTTTCTGAATTAGTTATTTCATATACATTTAACGGAGTAACTTGCTCGACCACACAGAAAATAACAGTAGAACCTAAATGTCTGGAAAGTATCACTATTACTACACCGCCGACAAAGACAGCGTATGAAATATATGATTATTTTGACAAAACCGGTATGGTTGTAACTGCAGAATGGAATGATGGCAGCACTGAGGTTATAACTACTTATACATGTACGCCGGAACAGCTTAGAGCGGGTACGGATACAGAAGTTACAGTTTCATATACGGATAACGGTATTACAAAAACTGCTAAACAGGCGGTCACAGTAAAAGCATTGGACAGTATTTCAATTACAACACCGCCTGCTAAAACAACTTATATGAACTATGATAACTTTTGTAAAACAGGCATGGTTGTAACTGCAAAATATAATGATAACAGTACAGCGGAGATTAAGGATTATACGATTGCTCCTGATGGTGGTCTGAAAACTACGGATACAAGTATTACTATAAGTTATACAGAAAAAGGTATCACTAAGACTGCTATACAGGCTATTACTGTTAATGAAAGAGATGATCTGGAGGAAATAAAAATAAAAACTGGTCCGACTAAAACGGCGTATACTGCAGGCGAAGTGTTCAATCCTGCAGGTATGGTTGTGGATGCAATATATAACAAGAATACTATCAATAGTACACTAACATATTATTATGAATTTGATAATATTAACGGACCATTAACATTTTCTCCTTCAGGAGCACTAAGTGTTGATGATACTATCATAACCATATCTTACACTGAGGGTGGTGTCACTAAGACTGTCACACAGGAGATTACTGTAACTGCCGCAAACTCAGGAAACAATGAGACAGGCAACAATGGTTCTGAGAATACTGAGAACAACAATTCCGGGAATAGCGAGACAGGAAACAATGGTTCAGGTAATACTGAGAACAACAACTCCGGAAATAACGGAACAGGCAATAGCGGTTCGGAGAATAACTCTGGTAGCAATTCCGGCAGCACAAATACCGGCAACAACAATAATAACTCGAATACAGGTAACAGTGGTTCCGGCAGCAATTCCGGCACTACCAACACAAACAACAATACCGGTACATACACTCCTGTAAGTACTATTACAACTACACCTGAAGTTCCTGGTACTACTACCAAGGAAGTTAAGAACGCAGATGGTACAAAGACTACCACTACCAGAATGTTGGAAGAGAGTGGTAAGGTTACTGAGACAACGGTTAAAGAGTCGAAGAACGGAGACAAGACGACTACAGAGGTAGTTATAGATGGTTCCGGTAAGATAGTTAGCACCTTTACAGAGACAGTCAGCACCGATAATGAAGGTACAACTACTGCTACAACGACTACCAGAAAATCTGATGGTTCCGTTACAGGTTCTACTGTTACAACATACGAGTCAGGCAAAGTAGTATCTACTACTAAAGAGACCAAGGCTGACAAATCCGTAAAGATTGTTGAGAAGACTAAGCAGGCTGACGGAAGCTCATCAAAGGTAGTTACCAAGATAAGTGCCGCCGGAAAAGCTAAGTTGACGGTTACTACAGAGACTCCTGTAGCTGATGGTAAGGAAGCTGAGAAAACTGAGTTTGTTTATTCTATGATAGAGGTTGGCAAGGCTAAGCTGGTAAAGGTTACAACTAATGAAGCAGAGATTACTATACCTGCTACTGTTACTATCAACGAAATCCAGTGTAATGTAGTTACCATCGGAAAGGATGCTTTCAAGGGCAACACTTCCATCACCAAGATTGTGATCGGTAAGTATGTTGAGACTATCGGCACCAAGGCTTTTGTAGGCTTAAAGAATCTGAAGGAGATATATATTAACGCTACAAAACTTAGTAAGATAAGCAAGAGTGCATTCTCCAAGATATCCAAAGAAGCAACATACTATATTAAGGCTAAGAAGTCAGTATGCAAGTCTGTAGCAGCTCTGATCAAGAGTTCGGGCGTTAAGACTGTTAACTACGAGAGAGTTAAATAATACGCCTTTTCCTCCGGTTTTACCGCCGGATGAATATAGAAACACCGGGATTGTCCGTATGGCAGTCCCGGTGTTTCTTATACAGGAAAAATGGTTCTTGCGGGTGATGAAGGTCACCCGGTTTTTTTATATAATGACGGAGGAATAAAGAAAAGGGCAACAATAAAGCCTAAGAACAAGGAGAATGAGAATATGAAGAAAAAAGCAGCTTTATTAATGTGCATTTTGGTGATGGTATGCAGCCTTGCAGCATGTGGCGACAATGACGGAGATTCTGCAGGAAGTGGCAATTCGGGAAAAAATAACGACACTTCAAGCACGACACCTGAACCTGAGAAAGCAAAGATCAAAGGTACCACAGAATCATGGGGCATCTACTCGGAGATATTTGTTCCCGAAGGAATGCATATAAGAACAGGTAACACCACAGATGAAAAAGATGAGAATGCAGTTTGGGTTAACAAGGATGATAATGCAATGAATTATTTTTACTTTGTGTTATCGACTGAGGAGCAGAGCCAGAAAGATATAGCTGCCACCTTACAGGTAAATGATAAGTACACTCCTGAAGAAGTTAGCGTCAAGACAGGTGATATTGAATGGAAAGGTGTGGGATACAGTTATCTCGGTTCTGATGTTGCACAGATGTATGCTACAATCGGTGACAAGGTGATCAATGTACGTATGACAGGCTTTGCATATAATTCGGATTATGCTAAAGCTATACTCGGATCGATTAAAGTTAAGTAATATATATAAAGATAGGGTGACTAATGTGTTGTAAGTCACCCTATTTTTTAGTATAATGATGAAAAATGTAGAAAAGCGGGTGAAGTATGAAGAAGATATTACTGGGTATAATGGGACTGGTGCTGATCGCAGGCGGCTGTTCCTTTTCCAAACGAAATGAAAGAGGCGGAACAGAGGTTATACAGGATAAAAATGCTCCGACAAAAATAGAGTCCACCGAGCTCATTTCTCTGGACTGTAATGCTTCTACCGTCAGCGTAGTGGGCGTAGAGGAAAAAGGACTGGAGTATGGCAGATATTATTTCAAGTGCCAACTGGATAAAGAATCCGGGAAGGTTACCGGTACATATGGGTTTAAACCGCAGTATGGTGATCTGACAGAGTATTCTTTTGAAGCAAACAGTTCTTTTTTGACTGACCTTGATGCGATCATAAAAGACAGTTCTATAGTAGCTTACAACGGAGAACACAGACATACCAACGGGATACCCGATGATTTCGGTTATTCGTTTGAAGCAGAATATGCTTCCGGTGAGAAGATAGACTGCAGTGACAACCAGTCAAATCATCTGTCACTTGATACGATGAAAGCACTAGTTGATCTGTTTTCGGGGAATTGTAATTAATCATTGAAATCATTAAAAGTTTAGGATATAATCTCTTTATGACGTTTTAAGATAATAATGGCTCAAAAAGAGCCGGAAAAGGGGATAATGATATGAAGCTTGGTGTAATCGGAGCAGGAAACATGGCAAGTGCCTTTATAGGCGGGATCGTTAAGAAGAATATTATGTCGGGAGACGAGATCATATGTTCATCACCTGTAGAAGTTGAAAGAGTTAAGGTTGCTGCTACTTACGGAGTTAATGTTACTGAGAATAACAAAGAAGTAGTAAGGACTTCAGAGATCGTACTCTTAGCTGTAAAGCCCCAGGTAATCCCGATCGTTATGGAAGAGATAAAGGATGAGATAGATGACAAGAGACTGTTCATCTCCATCGTGGCAGGTAAGAGCATCGCTTGGTTTGAGGAAGCAGCAGGCAAGAGTTTTAAGCTTATACGTACCATGCCCAATACTCCCGCACTTGTAGGCGAAGGTATGACAGGTGTCAGCCCCAACCCTCTTGTAGAGCAGGATGATCTTGAAAAAGCACTGGAGCTTCTTTCTGCTCTCGGAAAGACAGCAGTGGTTCCCGAGACCATGATGGATGCAGTAGTAGCTGTATCCGGCAGTGCACCTGCTTATGTATTTATGATGATAGAGGCTATGGCTGACGGCGCAGTAAGACTCGGTATGTCGAGAGCCTTAGCTTATAAGTTCGCAGCACAGACAGTACTCGGAAGTGCAAAGATGGTACTTGAGACAGGCAAGCATCCCGGTGAGTTAAAGGATATGGTATGTTCACCTGCAGGTACTACCATCGAGGCAGTCAGAGTACTTGAAGAAATGGGCTTCAGATCCTCACTTATCGAAGCTATGGATGCCTGCGCAGAGGTTTCCAAAAAACTTTAAAAAAAATATTGGAAGGTATTGACATTGTGTGGTATAATACTTCCTGTTTAAATTTTTACTATATTAAAGGAGAACTAAAATGAATCTTTCACCCCTTCAGAAGGCGAGATACGAGTACACTCCCAAGCTTCCCGGAATGCTTAGAGGCGGTATCTCAGAGATAAGCGTAAAGGTCGGCGCACCTACACAGAGCGTTGCTGATCAGGACAAGATCAAGGCACTTTTCCCTAACACATACGGAAAAGAGGAGATCACATTTGTAAAGGGAGCTAATACTTCCGTAGCTAAGAAGCAGGTAGTAGGTGTTATCCTTTCAGGCGGACAGGCACCCGGCGGACATAACGTTATTTCCGGTCTTTATGATGCACTTAAGGCTACAAACAAGGACAATGTACTTCTCGGCTTCAAGGGTGGTCCCGACGGACTTCTTAAGAATGACTATGTAGAATTTGACGACAAGTTCATTGATGCATACAGAAATACAGGCGGATTCGACATCATCGGTTCAGGCCGTACAAAGCTTGAGACAGAAGAGCAGTTCCAGACAGTTGCTAACTTCGCAAAAGAGAACGGTCTTACCGCTATCGTTATCATCGGTGGTGATGATTCCAATACAAACGCTGCTACTTTAGCAGAATACATGGCAGCTAACAACACAGGTATCCAGGTTATCGGATGTCCCAAGACTATCGACGGTGACTTAAAGAATGAGGATATCGAGGCTTCATTCGGTTTTGATACCGCTACCAAGACATATTCAGAGCTTATCGGTAACATCGAGAGAGATGCTAACTCAGCTAAGAAGTACTGGCATTTCATCAAGGTTATGGGCCGTTCAGCTTCTCACGTAGCACTCGAGTGCGCGTTAGAGACACAGCCCAACATCTGCCTTATCGGTGAGGAAGTAGCTGCTAAGAAAATGTCTCTGGCACAGATCACCAATTATATCGCAGATGCAGTTGAGAAGCGTGGCAACAACGGCGAGAACTTCGGTGTAGCTATCATCCCCGAGGGTATCGTAGAGTTCGTACCTGAGTTCTCAGCTCTTATCGCAGAGATCAACGAGCTCCTTGCAGGTGAGAAGACAGCTCAGTTCAATGCACTTCCCGACTGGAACGCTAAGTATGAGTTCATCAAGGCCGGCCTTACAGCTGATGCTTTCAAGGTATTTGATATCCTTCCTCAGGGCATCCAGCAGCAGCTCTTCCTTGAGAGAGATCCTCACGGAAACGTACAGGTATCACTCATCGAGTCAGAGAAGCTTTTCGCTGAGATGGTTGCTACAGAGCTTAAGAAGCGTAAGGAAGCTGGCACATACAAGGGTAAGTTCGGAACACAGCATCACTTCTTCGGATATGAAGGAAGATGCGCATTCCCTTCAAACTTCGATGCTGACTACTGCTACTCACTCGGATACAATGCATTCATGCTTATCCAGTATGGTTATACAGGATATCTTTCAAAGGTTTCCAACCTTTCAAAGCCCGCTGAGGAGTGGAATGCAGGCGGTATGCCTATCACAAAGATGATGAACATCGAGCGTCGTAACGGTAAGGATAAGCCCGTTATCAGAAAGGCTCTTGTTGAGCTTGACGGTGCTCCTTTCAAGTACTTTGAGGCAAATAGAGAAGAGTGGGCTGTAAAGACCTGCTTCACATATCCCGGTGCTATCCAGTACTACGGACCTGCTTCTGTTTGTGATCTTACAACCAGGACACTTGCTCTTGAAAAAGGACAGAATTAATCATTTTTAGTTATATGCGGGGCTGTAATCGAGAGTTTACAGCCCCTGTTTTTATAAAGAGAATACAATCTATTCGGAGGCATATATAATGGAACGTGAGGTATCAAAAGCACTGATACTTGCTGCGGGACTGGGCACCAGGCTTGCACCCATAACAAATGACAGGCCCAAATCGCTTGTACCGGTCAACGGAAAACCTATCCTGATCAAACAGATCGAGAACCTTATGGAGAACGGGATAGAGGATATAACGATCGTATCCGGATACAGGGCAGATAAGCTGGCAGAGGCTGTAAATGCACGTTTTTCGGGTATAAAGCTTGTGGAGTCTGTTGACTATGCTTCCACCAACAATATGTATTCGGCTTATCTCGGCATAAAGTCCATGTTCCCTGACGGGAATATCGGGAGTTTCTACATGATGAATGCCGATGTATTTTTTGACAGCAGCGTGATAGCGGGACTTAAAAATACAGGCTGCGGCAGTTTCATAGTTACGGACGTCGGACGCTATATGGAGGAATCCATGAAGGTGGTAGTAGACGAGGGCAGGATCACAGCCATATCGAAGGCTATCCCGGAGGCTGAGGCTTACGGATGTTCCATAGACGTATACAAATTCGGAGAAGAAGGTGCAGCAGCATTTTATAAGAGATGCTGTGAATATATCGAGGAAAAGAAGGACTTAAAGAAATGGAGTGAGGTAGCCTTAAATGATGCACTTGCTGATACTGCATTTAAGGTATGCCCTTTAAGCGGCCGTTGGTTTGAGATAGATGACTTGAACGATCTTGCGGCAGCGGAGGCTTTGTTTAAATAATGAAGGATTACTTTGGAAAAAATGCCGAAAGGCTTAAGAATAAAAAGTTGTGGCTTTTTGATCTGGACGGAACTGTATATGTGGATGACAGCCTGCTGCCCGGAGCGACGGAGTTGTTAAAGTATATAACGGATAAAAACGGAAGATATGTGTATATCACAAATAATTCCTCTAAATCGGTGGATGATTATCTGCTTAAGGCGGAGCGCATAGGTCTTCCGGCGGACAGGGATTCTTTTTATACATCGGCACAGGCGACAGCTCTGTATCTGACAGAAAACTACAGGGATAAAAAGATATACTGCCAGGGAACGGCAAGCTTCATCACGGGGCTTAAGAATGCCGGGATCGATGTGACAGAGGAAACAGAGAAAGTAGATGTGGTCGTCGTAGGTTTCGATACAGAGATGAATATGGAGAAGCTTTGCAGGACCTGCGAGATACTGCAGACACAGGATGTGGAGTTTTTAGCTACCAATCCGGATCTCGCCTGTCCCGTATCCTACGGATTTATGCCGGACTGCGGCAGCATATGTGCCGTGATAAAGAATGTGACGGGACGCGAGCCGCTCTTTATAGGCAAGCCCGAGCCCGTAATGATAGAATGTGTTATGGAGAAATACGGTATCGGTGCGGATGAGACCGTGGTGGTCGGAGACAGGCTGTATACCGATATCTTATCCGGTATCAATGCTAAGGTTGATGCGGTATGCGTGCTCACCGGAGAGGCTACCGTGGAGGAGATAACGGGCGGCAGCATCAAGCCGGATTATACCTTTTTAGACCTTAAGAGGATATATGAGGGTCTTGTTGATTAATGGTTTATGTTATGTTATAATTACTTAAATTATACCTCATACTTTATATGATATATATGAAAGGAATAATATGGAAACTGACCCTTTGGTGAGTACTGTTATTATAATACTGATCGCCATATTTGATTTTTTTGTGGCTCTTGCAAAATCCGCTTTTGAGCATGCCAGCGAAAACGAACTGCGTGCACGGGGAGAAAGCGAAGGCAGGGACTGCGAGAAGGTATTGGCTTTTATAGATAAGCAGGAACGGAATTTCTATAACGCATGCTGGCTTATAAGAGGTATTGCGTGGATAGTTACGGGTATATTGTTTGCGGCAGGACCGCTTGAATGGCTGCTTGAAGCATTGGGCAATGCCATGGCAAGAAGTATTGTCATAGTTATCAGCACCATAGCACTTATATTCCTGCTCATACTTTTTACATATATCCTTCCGGACCGACTTGGCAACAGGAACACGGAGAAGAAGTTTTACAGACTGTTCGGGTTCATGCAGATCATCACTTTTATATTCAGACCTTTAAGTGCACTGCTTGAAGGATTCTGTGCGGTACTGCTTTTCCCGTTCGGTATAAGACTCAAAGACCTAGAGAGTAATGTCACTGAAGAGGAGATCATTTCCATAGTAAATGAAGGCCAGGAGCAGGGCGTTATCGATGATGATGAAGCCGAGATGATCTCGAACATCATATCCTTTGATGAGAAGCAGACCAAGGATATCATGACGCACAGGACCAAGATAGTGGCTGTCGATGCCGGGATGAGCATGGAGGAAGCGCTTAAGTTCATGGCGGGAGAAGCATTTTCGAGATATCCCCTGTATGTGGATGATATTGACAATATAGTCGGTGTGCTGCACTTAAAGGATCTGGCCAAGGCATATGTTTCCGACAATACATCAAAGAAGCTTAAGGACGTAGCAAGAAAACCGTTTTTCGTTCCCGATACGATGACTATAGATGAGCTGTTCAACCAGATGCAGGCTAAGAAGAACCATATGGCCATAGTCATAGATGAGTACGGTCAGACTGCGGGACTCGTGGCTATGGAGGATATCCTGGAAGAGATAGTCGGAGATATCGAGGACGAGTTTGATAACGAAGAACAGATGATCATCAAGGCCAAAGACGGCTCGTACATCTTAAGAGGCGAGGCCGATCTGGCAGAGGTAGCCGAGGAGACAGGTATGGAGATCTCGGAAGCCGACCTTGAAAACTTTGATACCGTAAACGGACTTATCATAAGCTTGCTCGACAGGATTCCCAGTGACGGTGAAAGGGAAAATGTAAGCTACGGTGATTATGTTATAAGCATCCTGGAAGTAAAGAACAAGATGATCCGTAAATGCCGCGTCACTAAGGTGACGAAGGCGTGACGGATGAGGTGTCAGCTTGAAAATATCAATTCTCTGTGTAGGAAAAATAAAAGAAAAATACTTCTCCGATGCAATCGCGGAATACTCCAAAAGGCTATCCCGGTATTGTACTCTTGAGATCATAGAGGTACAGGACGAAAAGACACCGGACGGAGCGGGAGAAGCTATAGAAAAACAGATAAAGGAAAAGGAAGGCGAGCGCCTTATCTCAAAGATGAAGGACGGATGTTACTGCATAGCCTTGGCTATCAAGGGCAAGAAGCTTACATCCGAAGGACTCGCCAAAAAGATAGAAGACCTGGGTACGGGCGGTACCGGGCATATCGCTTTTGTAATCGGCGGTTCTCTGGGACTGTCCGATGCGGTGCTTAACAGATGTGATATGCAGCTCAGCTTTTCCGATATGACATTCCCACATCAATTGATGCGTGTGATACTGCTGGAACAGATATACAGGGCATATCGGATCATATCGGGTGAACCGTACCACAAGTAAGGAATAAAAATGTACAACGATATTAAAACGATAATTTTCGACATGGACGGAGTCCTGTTCGATTCGGAAAGCCTGGATAAAAAGGCGTGGATAGAGCTGGCGGAGTATTACGGTATAAAAGACATCATGTCAGCTTTTAAGGAGTGCATCGGGACTCCCGATTACAATATCATAAGCGTGCTTGACCGATATATAGAAAAGAGCAGACAGGACGGGGCTCTGGATGACAGCAAACCTTTCGAAGGTCTTAACGGAGAAAGATTTAGAAGTGAGACTTTGGAAATCTTTGACAGGTATGTGGAAGAACAGGGTATGCCGTTAAAGTACTATGCGGCAGAATGTCTGGCAGCCCTTAAGGAAAAGGGATATAAGCTGGGGCTGGCATCGTCTACACCTGTAGAACGCGTGGTGCCGCAGCTTACGGACACTAAGCTTATCGGATATTTTGATGATGTGGTCGGCGGCGGTATGTATAAAAAGGGTAAGCCGGATCCCGAGATATTCCTCATGAGCTGCGAGAGGCTCGGAGGGATACCGGATAAGACCATAGTGATAGAGGATTCATATAACGGCATCAGGGCTGCATTTGCGGCAGGCATGAGACCTGTTATGGTACCGGACCTTATAATGCCGGATGATGAGATGAAGGAAAAAGCCTGGAAGATATTTGAGAATCTGAAGGAAGTGGCAGAGTTTCTGTAGATTAATATTTTGAGAAGGCTGAAACAAAAAGAAATGCAAAAATTATAATATGCAGGAGGGGCGTATGAAAGAATGGAAAGGTTACAAAAAGGGTGTTAACATCGGAGGATGGCTGTCACAGTGCATACATACATATGAGCATTATGACAAGTTCGTAAGCGAGGCTGATTTTAAAAATATCAGCAACTGGGGACTTGACCATGTGAGGATCCCCGTAGATTATAATCTCATAGAGGATGAGAAAGGCAATTACATTGAGAAAGGCTTCGGATATATCGCCAAGGCTATAGAGTGGTGTAAAAACAGTGGGCTCAATATGATACTCGATATCCATAAGACTTATGGTTTCTCATTTGATAAGGGTGAGAGGGAGAGCGGATTTTTCGAGAATCCTTCCAGCCAGGAACGCTTTATAAAGATGTGGGAGAATCTGGCTGAACGTTTCGGTAACATCGGTGAGAACGTAGCATTTGAGCTCTTAAACGAAGTGACCGATCAGGCATTTATCGGGACATGGAATGATATAGTAAAAAGATGCATAATAAGGATCAGAAAGATAGCTCCTACCGTAAAGATACTTGTCGGAAGCTACTGGAACAACCATGTATCTGCAGTAAAAGATCTCGATACTCCTTACGACGAGAACATCATCTACAATTTCCATTGCTATGAGCCTCTGATCTTCACACATCAGGGTGCAGGCTGGATAGATGTAATGCCCCGTGATTTCCGTATGGGCTTTAAGAAGACATACGGCGAATACAAGGCTCTTTGCCGTCCCATAAGCGAATACTGGGACAAGGATTTCTTTGTACCGACTAAGGTCGACGATGTGATCGACAGCACCTACTTTGAGAAGATGTTTGAAAGTGCCATCAAGACTGCACAGGAGAGGGATGTAGCTCTCTACTGCGGTGAATACGGTGTTATAGATCTTGCCACACCCGAGGATACTCTTGAGTGGTATAAGACCATCAATCCTATATTTGAAAAATACGGTATCGGTCGTGCGGCATGGTCATACAAGAGCATGAACTTCGGTCTGTGCGAGGACAGACTTGCAGGTATCAGAAGCGAGCTGCTGAAGGTTATGTAAATAACTATAAGCGGTCGTTATGCAATGAAGCGGAAGTCTTGTATAAAAAAAGTAAACAATATAGTTCAAAAGCCCATCTCATAATACGAGATGGGCTTTTATCATATGTGGAATGATTATCCTTGCGGCATGTTTATAGTGTTTATGTACAGCAAGATTATTTGAGTATATACTCGATCTCCAGCTTATTCCCTGCTGCATGAATATTGGCCAAGGCACCCGAGATGACCGGAATCTGGGGCGGGAGATGTCCTAAGTCCGCATCAAAGATGATGGGGACATTTTTATTTTTCAGGATGCCCAGCACCGCATTATAGTTATCCATTCCAATGGCCGATTCGTTGAAATGCATCGGTCGTCCGAATACAAATCCTTTTGCGTTTTCAAACCATCCGGCAGCATCCAACTGCCATACGGCGCGGAATATGCTGAAAGGATTAAGGTCGCAGGATTCTAAGAACCAGATGATGCCGTCGTCTTTATATCTTTTTGCAAAGTCTGCCGCTTTATCGTATTTTGTACCACACAGACAGCTGAGGACATCGAGGCAGCCTCCAATCATACGTCCGGAAACAGTCGTATCCGGGATAGCATCTTCTAAGTAGAGCTCACCGTCCTTATACAGCTTCTGGCTGTAGGGCTCGGTGGCATTTACCGTAGCTAAAGGGGTCTCTTCCGAAGACTTGCCTTCTATCTCCCATGCGAGGTAATTGGAGAATTTAAGTTTCTCGCCGGTTAACAGCTTAAATGTGTCGTTTAAGTATTCATGTGCGGGCTGCATCCCGAAGGAAGAGGCACACGGACCGTATATGGCTGCAGTGTCGCACAGTACCGGAAGAGTAAAGGTGAGACATGTGTTGTCGGAATACCCCAGGAACCACTTTGGAGCAGCCTCCTTTATTGCCTCGAAGTCGACGTACCCTAAGTCCTCGCACATGGTCTCTCCGCCGCCTGCGGATATAATGCAGTCACAGTTGTCGGAAGTGAAAAACTCATTTATCTCCTCACCGCATTTGTCGGCAGTATTGCTTTTTCCTATGCCGGTGCTTTCCATTACATTGGGTCCGGTAACCGTCCTGTATCCTTTTTCTTCAAAATACTTTACAGCATATTTAAATCTCGTAAAATAAGGCTCTATGGAACCGCAGCCGAAGGACGGGGCTATAAATCCGATCCGCTCCCCCGTTTTTATAAATTCAGGGTATCTCATGAAAAGACCTCCAAGTTTACAGAAAAATCTGTGATAATATTAAAAGTGTATCATATAAAAGTCTTATTTGCAATAATCGGCATAATATTGTATAATATATATACTGGAATAATATGAAAAGGAGGACAAAGATATGGCAAAGAAAAAAGCAAATATAAAGCCGGTCATAGGGATATTTGTTGTAGTACTTATCATAGCTTTGTTTCTGCTTTTTAAAAAACTCGGAAATAAGGTTGTGTTAAGCAGCGAAGGCCTTATAGGCAATACTGCGGGCAACCTCTATAACGGCGGTCTTTTCTGTGAATACGGCGGAAGGATATACTTCAGCAACCCGGATGATGATTTTGCGCTGTATTCCATGAAGACGGATATGACCGACTTAAAGAAGCTGTATAATGACTATGCAAGGTATATAAACGTTGACGAGAATTATGTGTATTACACACGTATGAACAACAAAAAGGATACGCCCACCCAGAGCAAGCTGGTAGCTTATCACACAGGCGTATACAGGATGAACAAGAACGGCAAGGACTTGAATGCCATTACCACTGAACCTTGCGGAAGCTTGTTGCTGTATGACAATAAGTTGTACTACCAGACCTACGCCAAGAACAATAAACAGCAGATCACGATAGACAGGACCGATATAGACGGAAGCAATACCGTTGAGCTTATAACGGATGACGCTCCTGTGGTATCGGTATATACCGGAAAGCTTTATTACTCGGGAAAGCTCCGCGACCAGAACATACATGAGGTGGATATATCCGGAGAGGATTCGGTATATCTGTCAGTAAAAGCTTATATGCCGATCGTGAACAGCGAAGGTACATTTTATGTTTCTACAGCCGACGGATATAACCTGTATCTTGCAGGCAGGGACGGCAGTACAGAGTGTCTCGTGGATAAAGCGGTATCCTGGTACAACATCACTGAGGACGGCAGATACGTATTCTACCAGTGCGACGAGAAAAATGCAGCGGCTATCTATATGCTTGACAGAACTACCGGGGCTTTCGAAAAGATATCCGAAGGAAATTACAAATGGATCAACATCGCGGGAGGCTATTGCTTCTTCTTCGATTTTACAAGCGAGCAGGCCTTCGCTTACGATTATGAGAAAAAGGTCCTGAATTTTTTCACTCCGTCCGCTAAATAAAGACGGAATGTCAGTAACAGAAAGGAAAATGCAAAGTATATGAAACACAGATATCGTCTGGTGTCCGGACTGGTATTGGCGGTTATCGCCGTAGTCTGGATTATCTTCCTCACAACAAAGGAGGGTAAGGATTCTTCCGGACTAAAGGATACCATGGTAACACAGCTGAATGACGTAAAGGATAAGGTGCTGGAAAAGGATAACCCGCAAGTGTCGGTCACTCCCGAACCTACCGATGTGCCTCCTGTGACACCTACACCCACGGATGTACCTGTCACTCCGGAGCCTACACCCATTGAGCTTCCGGAATATACCAAGTTTGATTATATACTGGCCAATGTAAACGAGAAGATGAATGTCAGAGCGGGAGCGGGCCAGAATAAAAAGGTGGTAGGAACTCTTCCTGCCAACGGATACGGCAAGGTAATCGAGAGAGGTACCGAGTGGTTTAAGATCAAGTCGGGTGATGTAACGGGCTATGTATCTACCCAGTACATACTTACCGATACAGAGGCTATCACCAAGATGCGTGAACTTGACGCGCTTAAGGTTAAGATCACAAACAATGACGTAAATGTCAGGACCGAGCCCAATACGACCTGTGAGGTTAAGCTGCAGGCTAAAAACGGAACGGAATATGATTATTATCCCGAATTCTCAACCCAGCTGTTCTATGCGATAAGGATAGAGAATGAGATATTCTATGTTTCCAACAGCTATTCGGAAGTAACGATAAAGCTTGATACCGCAACCAAATAAGTATTGTATAAGGACAGAAATAAAGGACAGAGCCGTTTAAGCTCTGTCCTTTTCGTTTAACAGGCATACCGCCTGAGATGCTATTCCGAGTCCTTCGCCGGTAAATCCGAGTCCTTCCTCGGTGGTGGCTTTTACATTTACGCGGCCTATGTCTATACCTAATGCAGCGGCTATGTTTTCCTTTATCCGGGGGATGTGAGGGGAAAGCTTGGGCCTCTGTGCTACAATAGTAGAATCAATATTTTCCACGGCGTATCCGGCTTCGTCTATCAGAGCCGCTACTCTTTTTAACAGCTCGATGCTGGAGATATCTTTGTACTGCATATCATTGTCAGGGAAATGCTTCCCGATATCGCCGAGTGCAGCTGCGCCCAATAGCGCATCCATTATGGCATGTACAAGTACATCCGCATCCGAATGTCCGAGCAGCCCTTTTTCGTATTCTATTTCCACTCCGCCCAATATCAGTTTCCTGTTTTCTGTCAGGCGGTGAACGTCATAACCTGTTCCAATCCGCATATTTACCTCTTTTTCTGTTTTCTTTTATGTACTCAGAATGACAAAGTATTTATATGGGTAGTATATTATAAAAAAATATATAAATCAAATAATATTTTACTTGACGTGGAGAGAGAAGATGATTATACTATGAGATTTGGTGGGTCTGTAAGCGGTGTAAGCCGTACAGATACTGTGTTTTAAGTTTATGAGATGTTTCTCCGGTAGAGTTTACCGGTTGTTGTATATAGATTTGGAGGAAAAAAGTGGAGACCGCAGTCGGGATATCACTGTTCACTTGTGCAGGAATGCTTACATCCATATTGTTTAAGCCATCCGTAAATGTTAAGAAGCACAACGTGAGCATATACTGGATGGTAGTGCTTTTGGGAGCTGCCGCACTGATACTTTCAGGGTGCATCTCCTTAAAAGAAGTGTTTGAAGGACTTAGCGCTGATACAGCCGTAAATCCTATAAAGATACTTGTACTGTTCTTTTCTATGTCGGTACTTTCAGTATTTTTGGATGAGGTCGGGTTCTTCAGATACATGGCCTGCCTTACGCTGTCAAGGGCAAATGCAAGCCAGAAGAAACTGTTTGTATGTCTGTTCGTTATAGTATCGGTACTTACGGTGTTTACCTCAAACGATATAATCATTCTTACGTTTACACCGTTCATATGTTATTTTGCAAAGAACGCGGGTATAGACCCCACACCTTATCTTTTCTGTGAGCTGGTAGCTGCCAATACATGGTCGATGATGTTTGTTATAGGAAATCCGACCAATATCTATCTGGCTACGGCCAACGGCATCACCTTCATGGATTATTTTAAGGTAATGGCACTTCCCACACTTGCGGCGGGACTTGTCGCATTCGGAGTATTGTACCTGATATTCAGAAAGAAGCTGGCACTTCCCTTAAAGCCCAACAAGGCTGAGGAAAAGATAGCCGACAAGAGACTGCTCGGCATCGGATTGCTTCATCTTATCCTTTGCACCGGCATGCTGGTTATCTCCGCATATATCGAGATGGAGATGTGGCTCATCACTCTGGCTTTTGCGTGTTCATTATTTGTTTTCGATCTGTCATACAGAGGATTGTCACATACTCACGGAAACGAGCTCAAGTGCTGTCTGAAGAGAGTGCCCTGGGAGATGCTTCCTTTTATCATTTCGATGTTTGTCATAGTGCTTACACTTGATAAATACGGGGTAACCGGAAAGATAAGTACACTTCTGGAATGCTCGCATCCCGAGTTTTCATACGGTACAGCATCATTCCTTACAGCCAACATGATCAACAATATCCCCATGAGCGTTCTGTTCTGTCCCGTAATAGGAAACGCTTCACAGGCAGTGGTAACTCCTGCGGTATATGCTTCGATAGTGGGATCCAATTTGGGAGCCCTGCTTACTCCTGTTGGAGCACTTGCAGCCATCATGTGGAGTAATATCTTAAAGAAAAACCATGTGGCATTTAAATTTACATCATATATCAGAAACGGCGTGATCGTTTCCATCCCGGCTTTGCTTGCGGCACTTGCGGTACTGAGTCTCAGCTTGTAAGTCAGGATGAGAGCCCGAATATGACGGAACCTTCCCGGTTGTCATCCTGAGGAGTTTACAGCGACGAAGGATCCTGAAAAAAATAACGTGTATGTCAATTTTGGCATACACGTTTTATTTTTTTACAGATGTTTTATTTATGTGTTGGGAAAATGATGGCGATAACGCCATTTGAACCCTGCAAGATAATATTACGGGGTACGTCCTTCACACATATAGAAGATTGCAAACAGTCCGGGACCGCAATGGGCACCTATTACAACTCCAAGTCCCTGGATCTTGATGCTCTTGATTGAAGGGAACTTCTCCATAAGTTTATTCTTTACATATTCGGCATCCTCAAGACAGTCAGCATGGTTGATAAGGAATTCCATATTGTCGGGACGTCCGATCTCTTCAATGATAGAATCAATGATGGTATTCAATGCCTTCTTACGGCCTCTTACTTTAGAGGATACAAGAAGAGTACCTTCGTTGGGCACGTATAATACGGGCTTGATGTTTAAAAGTGTACCGACTAAAGCTGCAGAGTTTGATACACGGCCTCCGCGCTTTAAGTAGTTAAGGTCATCAACGGTGAACCTGTGCGCGATGCGGAATTTATTGTCCTCAATCCATTTTAAATTCTGCTCGTAAGTAAAGCCTGCCTCATAATTCTTTACCGCATTCATTACCAGAAATCCCAAGCCTCCGGATACACAGCAGGTATCTACATAATTGATAGTGATGGCAGGATATTTCTTCTTTAATTCCTCGATGGCTTCTTCGGCAAACTTGTGTGATGCGGAGAGAGCTTTTGACATATCGAGGAAAACAATGTTTTTATTTTCCTTCTCGATCAGACCCTCGAAGAATTCCCTGTATGCATAAGTGTTGATAGCAGAGGTGGTGAGCAGGGCACCGTTTCGCATTTTGCGGTATATGTCCTGTCTTGTAGCTTCGCTGCAGTCATCATAGTATACAGTCTCATCAATGGCATATGAATACTTGATGAACGGTATGTTGTGTTCTGCCAGATAATCATTTGTCAGATCACAGGTTGATGCCGTAGCGATCAGATAGTTTTGTTCCATTTTCCTTCTCCATATAATTTGATAACCGGGCATACTCTTGAATATCCAGCAGCAGAGATATGCCGGTCCGTGAGAATATGCGGACATATTCCCATAATCACATTATAATGTATCAGAGACAAAAAGGAAAGATAATTTTTTAACATTTACAGTGAATTTTTTGCCGATTTTGCTATATAGAGTATTAAAATGGTATAAGGTAAAAAAAGAGTGGATTTTATTTTACATAAGTGCTATAATATTAATTTGTGGGGCTTTATCCGAGACTACTGAAGGGAGTTCTGATTTTGTAATACGATTTCAAGGCTTCCCCTTGAGGTGAAGCTGTCAGCTTTAGCTGACTGATGAGGTGTCGTCAGATCGATGTGAGAGTTTCCTTCAGTTGTTTCGGAGCCCCCGTAGAACTATAGTTTCCTGTGGATGGGTTGCGGGATAGACTGCGATACTGCAAGTTTGATTCCGAACATCCCGGGCGTACAAAAACGGAGGAAAAAAATGTACAAGACTTTTTCAATGGAACTTGCCGGCAGAACACTCAGTGTTGATATCGGCAGAGTAGCAGCCCAGGCTAACGGCGCTGCATTTATGCGTTACGGTGATACCACAGTGCTTTCTACAGCTACAGCTTCAGAGAAGCCCAGAGACGGTATCGACTTCTTCCCTTTAAGTGTTGAGTTTGAAGAGAAACTTTACGCAGTAGGAAAGATCCCCGGCGGCTTCACAAAGCGTGAAGGCAAGCCCAGCGAGAACGCTATCCTTACATCACGTGTTATCGACCGTCCTATGAGACCTTTATTCCCTAAGGACTATCGTAACGATGTAACACTTAACAACATGGTAATGGCAGTTGATCCCAATTGCCGTCCCGAGCTCGTAGGTATGCTTGGTTCAGCTATCGCTACAGCTATTTCGGATATACCTTTTGACGGGCCCTGCGCTATGACTCAGGTAGGTATGATCGATGGCGAGTTCATCATCAACCCTTCACAGGAGCAGTGGAAGAGCGGCGATCTTAACCTTACAGTAGCTTCTACAGCAGAGAAGGTTATCATGATCGAGGCAGGTGCTAACGAGATCCCCGAGGAGAAGATGATCGAGGCTATCTACAAGGCACATAATGTTAACCAGACTATCATCGCATTTATCAACGATATCGTTAAGGAAGTAGGAAAGCCCAAGCATGAGTACACAAGCTGTGCTATACCTCAGGAGCTTTTCGATGCCATCAAAGAGATCGTTCCTCCCGCAGAGATGGAAGAGGCTGTATTTACAGATGAGAAGCAGAAGAGAGAAGCTAATATCTCTGCTATCACAGATAAGCTTACAGAAGCTTTCGCAGACAATGAGGAATGGCTTGCAATCCTTGGCGAAGCTATTTACCAGTATGAGAAGAAGACCGTTAGAAAGATGATCTTAAAGGATCATAAGCGTCCTGACGGCCGTGAGATCACTCAGATAAGACCTCTTGCTGCTGAAGTAGATATCATCCCCAGAGTACACGGTTCATCAATGTTTACCCGTGGACAGACACAGATCTGTGACGTATGTACCCTTGCACCTCTTTCAGAGATGCAGAAGCTTGACGGTCTTGATGAGAACGAAGTAAGCAAGCGTTACATGCACCATTATAATTTCCCTGCATACTCAGTAGGCGAGACCAAGGTAAGCCGCGGTCCCGGACGTCGTGAGATTGGTCACGGTGCTTTAGCAGAGCGTGCACTTATCCCCGTACTTCCTTCAGAGGAAGAGTTCCCTTACGCTATCCGCTGCGTATCGGAGACATTTGAGTCTAATGGTTCAACATCTATGGCTTCTACCTGTGCATCATGTATGTCACTTATGGCAGCAGGTGTTCCCATTAAGCGTATGGTAGCAGGTATCAGCTGCGGTCTGGTTACAGGCGAGACAGATGATGATTTCGTACTTCTTACCGATATCCAGGGCTTAGAGGATTTCTTCGGAGATATGGACTTCAAGGTTACAGGTACTACCGAAGGTATCACAGCTATCCAGATGGATATCAAGATCCACGGACTTACCCGTCCTATCGTAGAGGGTGCTATCGCTCGTTGTCGTGAAGCAAGACTTTTCATCATGGACAACTGCATGAAGAAAGCTATCGCTGAGCCTCGTCCCGAGGTTAGTCCTTACGCTCCTAAGATCGTTCAGATCCAGATCGATCCTTCCAAGATCGGTGAGGTTGTCGGACAGCGCGGTAAGACCATCAATGCTATCATTGATGCTACAGGCGTTAAGATCGATATCACTGATGACGGTGCTGTATCAGTATGCGGTACTGATCCCGCTCAGATGCAGGAAGCTATCAGACTTATCAATATTATCGTTGAGGAGTTTGAAGAGGGCAAGATCTACGAAGGTAAGGTTGTTTCCATCAAGGAGTTTGGTGCATTCATCGAGTTCGCTCCCGGCAAGGAAGGTATGGTTCATATCTCCAAGATCGCTAAGGAGAGGATCAACCATGTAGAGGATGTACTTACCTTAGGTGACAAGGTTAAGTGCGTATGCCTTGGCAAGGACAAGATGGGAAGAATCAGTTTCTCTATCAAGGATGTAAAGTAATACATAAAATTTCATCCTGAGCGTAAGCGAAGGATCTTAACACAAAGATTACCGGTATACAGAAATGTATGCCGGTTTTTTGTTTTGAGCGACGGCAGGTCAGGGCGGATCATCCGCTATAAAACCCGTCATCGTTCGCAGGATATGCTATATGACTTCATCTGTATCTACGTTTCGGACGCTTGCAAGCGTGCGTCCGCCTGATGCCGGACGCACTTGTGCTGCGCTCAAAATCCGATTTGGTTAATCGGATTTTGCCTCACTGCAATACGTCTGAAGTCATAGCATATCAACTGCTCACTTTATGGTTTTATACCGGATGGTCCGCCCTGACCTGCCTGATTTTAAATACAGAAAGAACAAAAAATAGAGGATAGTCGGGCTATCCTCTAAGGTGTAGATTTATTATGTTTAATTGTTAAGTGCAAGTTTTGCTTCTAATTCCTTGATGTAAGCATTGGCTGAATCTAGTTCTGCGTTAGCAGAAACAAGTTCAGCATTAGCAGAATCAAGCTCTGCGTTAGCCTTGTTCAATAGTGTTTCTGCATTTTCTGCTCGTGTACGTTCACGATTTATTTCGTCTTGCGCCTCCTGAAGTGCTTCTTCACGTCCTTCACGGAACCATTTTTGGCACTGTAATTCTAAAACCTGACCATCCATAGTGTTCACCAACCTTTCCTTGTAATCATCCTCAAGTTTGTCACTTATTAGATTGACTACTTTACGATATAACGTGGCAAGTTCACGGGTATAATTCTCAGACAACTTATCATGAATATAGGCATCATAAAAAAGGGCTGTAAACTCTTTTAATTCTGAATATATTTTATCATATTCCTCAAGATTTTCAAGACAATTATTTGCTATATGCTCAATCGACTTTTCATAACGTAAAGGGAAAAACGGAATTAAAAAATACAAGTTTTTTTCATATATTTCTTTCATGGAATATCCCTGTACATGCATTACCGGTACGACCATATCTATCTGTTGATCTTTATAATAATACCGGATAATTCTTTCTGTTTTTTTGGGTTCATCTTCGCTTGTTGGTCTTAACATCATGATTGCAGAATTAGGGAGTTTTACCTCAAGAATTTCCTTTGTAGTATTCAATTTAGCATTTTCGTAAGCAATTTGCATATTATAATCAAGAATACGTATAAGGATACTTCCATCTGCGGTGGATTGACACTCAATATGATATATGACGCCATTGAGTTTCAGGTATGAATCACTGATTACTTTTGATACTTTCTGGGAATCATCTTCAGACACTGCCATTTTCATGTGTTCGTTAGCATAGCGTTCGAGTTCGCTTTTGTCCAGCTCATAATCTGTACCAAACAACTCGTTCACTACGGGGATAAGTAATGGCAGCATATAACTGCATTGTGTTTTAAAGACATCATCATATAAAGTATGATGCTTATTGTTCTGATCTACTAAAACATTATTAAGTTTTTCGGGCATAATACCTCCTTATAAATGCTAAAATAAAAATGTACAAAAATTATCAAATAAAAATGTACAAGTTGTAGGTAACAGATATAATACAGGTATTACATTCCGGAGGTGATACCTGTGTTGATAACAATTAACACGCCAGTTAGTCTTTCAATAGATGAACTGACCGATTTACCTAAGCTTAAGGCATTTATGGAACATAACTATATCAAACTTAATAAATCAGAACTCGCCCGTCAGTTAGGAATAGACCGGCGAACTGTTGATAAATACCTTGAAGGTTATGAAAAACCAGACCATCGCGACAAGCCTTCAAAACTTAATGCATATCACGATAAGATCCATGATCTCCTGTCATCTTCAACTCAGGTATTCCATTTCAGAAGCGTTTTATACAGATACCTTGTTGACAATTATGACATGGATGTCCCGGCTCAGACTTTCTATCATTATCTGAAATCTGTCCCGGAGTTTGACAGGTATTTCAAAAAGAACAAGGTCTCGGATACCAATTCCAATCCTGTGATCCGTTATGAGACAGCACCGGGCGAGCAGGGACAGTTCGACTGGAAAGAATCGATTCCCTTTGTCCTGAAGGATACTGGGGAAAAGATATCCCTGAACGTCCTTGTCCTGATCATGGGGAACTCAAGGCTGAGGATATACAAGCCTTCCCTGTGGATGACACAGGACATCCTTATCCATCTTCTTGTCGAGTGCTTTGAGGCGCTTGAAGGTGTCCCAAGGGTTCTTCTTACAGATAACATGAGGACCGTAATGGACGTCGCCAGGACACAGTCCAATAAGGGCAAGATCAACGAACGCTTCGAAGCTTTTGCCAAGGACTTCGGGTTTAAGCTTGTTCCTTGCGTGGCCGCCACTCCTAAAACCAAAGGCAAGGTTGAGTCACAGATGAAATACCTTGATGAGGTTCAGGCATACAGTGGGAAGCTAAACCTTGTTGAACTTTTTGAGTTGATAGAGCGTATCTGTGAGCGTGCGAACGATACCATCTGCCAGGGGACCGGACGGATACCGATCATCGAGTTTGAAAAGGAACGTCCATTGCTAAACCCTCTGCCAAATGAAACGATCCGCAACCAGTACAAGGTCCGTACTATAAAAGCCAAGGTAAATTCAGCCGGAATGATAACCTTTAAATCAAACCATTATTCCGTCCCGTGCAGGTATATCGGTCAGGAAGTCAGCTATCAGGTACACGATTCTGATATTTATATATATTCAGGATACAGGCTTATTGCCTCACATGCCATATCTGACCGTAAGCTCAACTATGATTCAGAACACTATACTGAAGTGCTTTCTTACAAGTACATCGGTAAAAGCTCCGATGAAGTAAGACAACTGGCAAAACAGAAACTTGAGATCATCGGAGGTGCATACAAATGAATAGTTCAAGCGTATATACACGCATCACGGAAAACCTAAGATTCCTAAAAAGCAAGGAATCCCTGGATGTTATAGACAAAACGATAGATTACGTAAATCAGAACAACCTGTCGTTTATCGATGGTTTCCTCTATTTCACGGAAGCACAGGTTGAAAAGAAGAAAGCAAACCTGGTAAGCCATTCCGTAAATATGGCGGGTTTCCCAAAGGTTAAAACATTGGCTGATTTCGATTTTGACTATCAGCCATCGATAAATAAGCAACAGATATATGACTTAAATTCGCTGCGTTTTATCGAGAAGCTCGAAAACATCGTTTTCTATGGCAACAGTGGCGTAGGCAAAACACATTTAGCTACAGCTATAGGAATAACAGCAGCACAGAACCGAAATTCAACATACTTTATCAAATGTGCTGAACTTATGGAATCACTTCATAAGGCACAACTTGAAGGACGCTTTGCAGAACGTTTGAAAAAGTATTGCGGCTACAAGGTCCTTATTATTGATGAGCTGGGTTATCTACCTATATCCCGTGAGGACTCTAAGCTGTTTTTCCAGCTGATTGACCGTCGCTACGAAAGAAATAGTACTATAATCACAACAAATATAAACTTTTCACAGTGGGACGAGATATTTGGTGATCCACTCATAGCCGATGCTATAATAGACCGGCTATTACATCATGCAACCGTTGTAACAATCAAAGGAAAATCATACCGTCTTCAGAATCTTTTATACGGAGACGGGGATTCAGCATGATGATAAAAACTGTACATTATTATTTGATAAAAAATGTACATTTATATCTTGTAATTTACACTCCTTGAAATAATATAAAAATGGGAAAAAGAAAGATAGTCTGTAAAGACTTAAAAAAATATAGATAAAATGATTATTTTAGAAATATGTAAGGGTACCGACTCCCTTAACGATTTAATGATATATCAAAAGTAAATAAGAGTCAAGACTGAATTTTAGTATTGTTGAAAGACAGGGCAATCTGTCCTCATGCCCATAATAGTACTTAAAGAATAATCATATTTGCATTTTATGTGAAAATATAGTAATCTATTTGCAGAGGTATACGGTTTAAAGTATATTTATTGAATGCTATAATAATCCCATATTAAATTCGGAGGAGGATTATAAAAATGACATGCTTTACATGTAACTCTTTAATACCTGACGGGTCGGCTAGTTGTCCGAGATGTGGGGCGAAGCTGATTGTTCCCGGAGCTCAGAGTAATCAGGGAGCACAGGGAGCACAAGGATACCAGGTACCGCAAGGTAATCAGGAATCCCAGGGTTATCAAGGCAACCAAAGTTATCAAGGGAATCAGGGCTATCAGGGTAACCAGAGTTACCAAGGAAATCAAGGGTATCAGGGCAACCAGAGTTACCAAGGAAATCAAGGGTATCAGGGCAACCAAGGCTACCAAGGGAATCAGGTTTACCAAGGAAATCAGGGCTATCAAGGTAATCAAGGCTATCAGGGTAACCAGGGATATCAGGGAACTCCCGGTTATCAGAATTACGGTGCATCATGGAACAGACCGGGCGACCAGCCGCGTAATTATGCTCAGGAACAGAAATCGTTCATATTAGATGCGACAGGCTCGATAAAGAAAACATTTTTTTTACGAATGGGACAGATGCTTATTTGGGTTGCTGTGGCTGGAATACTATTTCTTGCAAGTAAGTCTTCAATTTGGGATATAGCGGCACATCCGTTTATGTATGATACTCTGCCGAAGATACTTCAAGGTGCAAATATAATCCTATTCATTCTATTATTGATCCGCTTTTCAGATCTGCAGGGCTATGAAGAAAGATTTGCAAAAGTACTGCGTTTTGGCGCTTTAGCACTACTCTTTCAGGGTGCGGCAATATTTTTCAGCAACAGCAGCAGTGATTATAGCAGTGTTATCACTCTTCTTATAAGCATCGGCGAGCTGTTGACAGGCTTGTACTTTCTGTATCATTATTGCGGAGCATTTGCGGACCTTACAAGTACGATAGATGACACTGTTGCAGCTAAGTGGAGAATGCTGCTTGTGATCTATGGAGTTGAAATGTTAGCACAACTTGTTGTATTAGGAATCATATTCTTTAAAGCTAAAAATATGCGTACCTATAGCGACATGCTCTTTGTGGCTAATGCTGCAGTCTGGTGGGCAATATTAGTTCCTGCAGTGACAGCGGTAGTTATGATCATCGAGTCGATCATCTTTTCAAAAACAATAAAGTGCTTTGAAAACGAACAAAGATATCAATAATTTACTTAAAATCATAGAACGACCATCAGGTGAAAAGATATGGATTACAAAAGTTTTCTGGCCAATTTCAGACGTATTGCCTGTGTAATGTCCGTAAATCTTAACGAAGAAGGAGATAACAGGTATTTTGTAGTAGATGCAAATGACGCATATAAAAATACCGTTGTAAAGGACATAAATGACTTTGAATGTAATGTCCCTTACACGAGGTATATACCTAAGGCTGTAAATTTTGAGGCCCTTTGTGAGAACTGCGTAAATAGTGACAGGCCGATCCATACATATTTTGATATCGAACTTTATAATGCATGGATGGAGGTGTTTTTGACGCCTCTTGAGTCTGATGATCCGGACAAAAAGATGCTGCTGTTCTCATATGAAATGAATCCGAAGGCCGATATAGAGAAACTTACGGATATTTCATCAGAGACGGCTTCAAATGTTATCAAAACCTGTCTTAAACTCAGGGAATATACCGACTTCCAAAAAACTATGGACTCTGTAGTTGAGGATATCCGTGTGCAATGCGGCGCGAAAAGGTGCAGTATTCTGCTTACGGATTTTGAAAAAGGAGATATTTCGCTACTTAGCGAGTCATATACCGATGATGCGGGACAGACTCTGCCGGAGGTATACCGGACAGGAAGATTTAAAAAGATCGTTGAAACCTGGCCACGCCTTATGAATAAGAGCAACTGCTTCCTTTTTTCGAATGAAAGTGAGATGGAGGAAGCAGCCAAGATTGCTCCGGAATGGATGGCATCGCTTAAAGAGGTAGGAGTAACGAGCCTTGTTGTTTTTCCGTTAAGATCGGATAATAAGACCATCGGTTATATCTGGGCCGGTAATTTTGACCCCGAAAAGGTCATGATGATAAAGGAAACGCTCAGTCTTACTGCATTTATCCTGTCGGCCGAGATCGCAAACGAGCAGAATAACCGTATGATAAAAATTATGAGCCGGACAGATATGCTGACGGGTGTCTATAACCGAAATGCCATGAACAACAGGATAAGTGATGATGTGGACGGTAAAAAGGAAATACAGAGACCCTTCGGAGTATTCTTTATAGATGTTAACGGACTTAAGACAGTCAATGATACAAAAGGACATCTGGCAGGGGACAATCTTTTAAAGGATGTGGCATTAGCTCTTAAAGAGCTTAATTCCGAGAAAAACGAGATATATCGCGTGGGCGGAGATGAGTTTTTACTTATAGCTGTCGATACGGACCGCGATGAATTTGAAAAAACAGAGAAATACCTGCTTGAAAATTCGGAGAGAAACGGAAGAGCTCATTTTGCAGTAGGCAGCTGCCACAGTGATGAAAAAAGTGATATAAGAAAAGCCATGCAGAAAGCGGATGCAAGGATGTACGAGCATAAAGCCGAGTATTACCTAAGGCACCCCGAATATGAGTGGCATAGTAAACGCGGATGAAGCTTATCACCGGTATGCATTTTATAATGCATACCGGTTTTCTAATTAAGTACGGCGGTCCCGGCCTTAATATCGCATATTAATATTAGAATAAGGGCTCGTGACGGGTATGCTCCCGAAGCGAAATGCCTTTGGTGGCATTCTCGCTCGGGATGCTGCCCGGACAGAGCCCCCCAAAAATTATGTTCAACGCGATATTAAGGCCGGGACCGTCGTACGGATAGAAAAGGGGTATGAAACAATTTAGTAAGTCTTATATAGTTACACTATTGCATTTAATGGAATTCGGTGATAGAATGGTCACAGTTATTTGCAGATAAGAAGGAAATCAATATGACATTGAAGGATTTGAAAAAGGGCGAATCCGCGGTGATCACCACTGTTGGCGGACAGGGTGCATTAAGACAGCACTTCCTTGATATGGGAGTGATACCGGGAGCGGAGGTAACCCTTATAAAATACGCCCCGATGGGCGATCCGATGGAGCTGACGATCCACGGATATGAGCTGACACTGCGCCTTGCCGATGCCGAAAAAATAGGCATTGAGGCGGTACAGAGTGTCAATGTATCGGACGAATACAAAGATGAAGCCGTATCCGATAAAGGACATAAAGCCGGAAAAACCGAGAAAGACACAAAAGATGGCAAAGCTATAAAAAGCGGTAAAGACGATAAAGCAGGCAAGGGTGAAAAAGCCTCCAAGGAGCTCAGAAAATACCGTGAGCATCCCGGATTTGGTGAAGAAGGTATATATCATGACCACACCAAGGAAAATCCGTTACCGGAAGGAACTAAGCTTACCTTTGCACTTGCGGGAAATCAGAACTGCGGAAAGACCACGCTTTTTAACCAGCTGACAGGTGCCAACCAGCATGTGGGCAACTTCCCGGGAGTGACCGTGGACAGGAAGAGCGGAGCGATAAAAAACAACCCTTCTACAGAAGTAGTAGACCTTCCGGGCATATATTCGCTTTCACCTTATACGGATGAAGAGATAGTATCACGCCAGTACATATTGAATGAGAAGCCGAAGGGCATCATTAACATAGTGGACGCTACCAATATCGAGCGTAACCTGTATCTGACCATGCAGCTTATAGAGCTGGATGTGCCTATGGTTTTGGCCATCAACATGATGGATGAGATGAGGAGTAACGGCGGAGCGGTACGTATCAATGATATGGAGGCTTTGCTCGGCATCCCCGTCATTCCTATTTCGGCATCTAAAAATGAAGGCGTAGACGAACTTATCCGTCATGCGGTGCATGTGGCAAAATATCAGGAACGTCCCGGAAAACAGGACTTTTGTGATGAAAATGATAACGGCGGTGCCGTACACAGATGTATACACGGCATCATGCAGCTGATAGACGATCATGCAAAGCGTGCCGAAATACCTTTAAGGTTTGCGGCCAACAAGATCATAGAGGGCGACGAGAGGGTAATAGCGGCACTTGATCTTTCACAGAACGAGAAAGAGATGGTAGAGCATATCATCCTTCAGATGGAGGACGAGCGTGGAATGGACAGATCCGCAGCGATGGCGGATATGCGTTTTTCTTTTATAAAAAAGCTTGTGGCTGCATCGGTAGTTAAGCCTAAGGAAAGTAAGGAGAGGCAGAGAAGCGAAAAGTTTGATGCATTTCTTACAGGTAAATATACAGCGATACCGGCGTTTATCGGTATCATGGGTATCATATTCTGGCTGACCTTCAATGTGATAGGAGCATGGTTACAGGATCTTTTGGAGTCCGGGATCGGATTCCTTACCGATAAAATGGATGCCTGCTTGGAGAGCTGGAAGGTCAATGAGGTTATACGGTCTTTGGTAATAGACGGTATATTTACCGGTGTGGGTAGCGTTTTAAGCTTCCTGCCGATCATAATACTGTTATTCTTCTTCCTGTCTCTTTTGGAAGATACGGGATATATGGCAAGAGTTGCCTTTGTGATGGATAAGCCTTTAAGAAAACTGGGACTTTCCGGAAGAAGCATAGTGCCTCTGCTTATAGGCTTCGGCTGCTCGGTACCGGGCGTAATGGCAGGACGTACACTTCCTTCTGCCAGGGACAGAAAGCTTACCATCATGCTCATACCGTTTATGAGCTGTACGGCTAAGCTCCCGATATATGCTTTCTTTACATCGCTTTTCTTCCCCGGAAGAGGCGCGCTCATAATGGTAGGCCTTTACCTGTTCGGCATCATCATGGGCATCATTACGGCATATATCTCGAAAAAGACGATATTCAAAGGCGAAGCGGTTCCTTTTGTTATGGAGCTGCCCAATTACCGTATGCCGGGACTTAAGAATGTAGCACGTCTTTTGTGGGACAAGGCTAAGGATTTCCTTACCAGAGCGTTTACAGTCATATTCGTAGCTACTATAGTTATATGGTTCCTGCAGAGCTTCAGCTTCAGTTTCTCACTCGTTGAGAATTCAAAGGACAGCATGCTGGCAGTTATATCGGGCCTTTTAGCACCGTTGTTTATTCCTTTGGGATTTGGAGATTGGAGAGTGGCTACCGCACTTATCACGGGCTTTATGGCTAAGGAGAGCGTGGTATCAACCTTCTCCGTCCTGTTTGGGACATCGGAAGCGATGCTTTCTGCTATTTCTCCGGCAGCGGCATTGTCACTCTTGGTATTCTGCCTGCTCTATACACCGTGTGTGGCAGCAGTAGCTTCGGTTAAGAGAGAATTGGGAAGAAAGTGGGCAGCGGGAATAGTCGTATTCCAGTGTTCCATAGCGTGGATCACTGCCCTAGTTGTCAAATTAGTGGCATCAATGTTTATCTGATCATTCTATCCTGGAGCCGGATTTTTTATCAAACAGACCGTCGATCGTAAATTCCGAGCCTATCCCCGGTTCGGAGGTTACGGACAGTTTGAGGGAAAGCCTTTTTGCAGCCATGCTGCAAAGGTAGAGGCCAAGTCCGGAGGATTTGCTTCCGCTCCGGCCGTTAAAGCCTGTATATCCCTTTTCGAATATCCTGGGAAGATCTTCACTTCGGATACCGATACCGGTATCCGATATTTTTATGGCATCGTCTGTCACGGCTATTGATACACCGCCTTCATTGGTATATTTTACAGCATTTGAAAGCAGCTGCTCTATGATAAACGAAAGCCATTTCTCATCCGTAAGTATTTTAAAACTTGACGGTTCATATGACATTTTAAGCTTTTTATTGATAAAAAGAGGAGCATATTTCCTGATGCAGCTCTTGATCAAGCTGTCAAGCTCTATTTCTTTATAAGCGAGATCTTTTGAGTCGCTTCCGAGCCTGAAATAATTAAGGACCATATCCACATATTGTTCGATCCTGAACAGCTCGATACGGCAGGCACGCATTTCGGGAGTATCATCCTTTAAAAGCATATCGAGTACCGAGATGGGAGTCTTTATCTGATGTACCCAGAGTGTAAAATAATCCTTGCTGTCCTCTATCAGAAAATCATGCTCGCTAAGCAAGCTGTTGCACCGCTGATACAGCATTTCTATTATCCGGTTATAATCCTCAGCTTCCAATGTCTGGGGATCTGTAGCGGGATAGTCGTTTTTCTCAAGCATTATAAGAAGCTTTTCGCGTTCTTTGTGCTTGGAAGCATATTTAAAAAATGAGATACACAGACCTGAAAAAGTGAAAAATATGTTCAATATGAGAGCATAGAGAAAAGGAGCCATATCAAGCCCATACAGGTAAAACACAAAAAGCATGACGATATTGCAGGCTGCTACAAGTATCAATACCATCATTTTTTCCTTTAAATATTTTCCTATAAGCTTTCCCGTATTTAAGCTTTGTCTTTCTGTTCCCATTATACTTTCCTTTTCAGCCTTCTATGATATAGCCCAGACCGACTTTTGTTTTTATAAAATCCTCAAGACCTTCTGCTTCAAGCTTTTTTCTGAGTCTTGTGACATTGACTGTCAGGGTGTTTTCTTCGACATAGCAGTCATCCTGCCAGAGCTTGGTCATGAGCATGTCACGGCTGACTATGGAGCCTTTCTTTTCCAGTAAGGTATTTAATATCTTAAACTCGTTTTTAGTCAGTTCTATCTGCTTCCCGTTATATTCCAGATTGCCGTTATTAAGGTTAAGAGTGGCACCTTTATGCTCAAGTACGCTTGGAGCAACCGTCATATTATAAGCACGTCTGAATATCGCACCTATCTTGGCAGAGAGCACGTCAAGATCTATGGGCTTTGCGATAAGATCGTCACCGCCCATGTTCATGGCCATGACTATGTTCATGTTGTCCGAGGCAGAGGTTATAAAGACTATGGGTACGTTGGATATCTTTCTTATCTCGGTGCACCAGTAAAAACCGTTAAAAAAAGGAAGTGAGATATCGAGAAGTACGAGAAGAGGCGATATCTCCTTAAACTCCTCGGTGATATGCTGAAAATCCTTAGCCGGGACCACCTCATAGCCCCAGGTCTCTATCTTTTCTTTTATGGCAATTGCGAGGGCATGATCGTCCTCTACAAGCATTATCTTTTTTCCCATAATAGTCCGTCCTTAAAAGCTTATTGCAGAAGAAAACCCTTTGTTAAACTAAAGGGTTTTCTTTGATTATACAATAATATGATAATATGTCAACTTCAGCTTACTATCTTAAAATAGGTTCTGGCCGTGATGCTGTATATGGTTATATAGATAAGTGAGAAAATCACAAATACGATTCCGGTACAGAGCAGGAATATGTTGGTGGTCGTGAGCAGCGCCATTATCTTTGAGAGGATGGAATAAGCTGCCAACGTATGTATTCCTGCGACAAGCAGCGGGATGAAGAATACCATGAGTATCTGGCTTTTTATGGTCTTTTTTATCTCAGGCTTTGACAGACCGACCTTTTCCATTATCTGGAATCGGTTCCTGTCATCATAGCCCTCAGTTATCTGCTTATAATATATGATAAGTGCCGTAGCAAAGAAGCATACCATGGATAAAAGGATCCCTAAAAACAGGAGACTTCCGTTAAGGAGATATTCCTCTTCTCTTTCTTCCCAGCGTATTTTGGGGTTATAAATATTATATGAGACTCCTTTTGCTTCTCCTTTTTGATATAAATTATCACGGATTGTTTCAAAGAGCTCCATTTTCTGCTCTTCATCGCCCTCTATATCTGCGAAAAACTCTCCCCTTATCAATATTGTATCGTTACCGTATTTGTTTTTCAGCTCCATCTGGATCCGGTTAAAGGTGTCACTGTTTACCACGAAAAGGAAGCAGTTCCCGACTTCAGCCACACTTGATGAGAGAGGGTTCTTTTTTATGGTATGCTTGTTTACAAGCTCCAGACCAAGTACCTTCACTTTTTCAGGAGACCAGTTATCATTACTAAGCTTGGCAAAAGCCATCTCGTTATCATTTAAGCCGATCTGTTCACCGGTAAGGACATAGTATGTTTTATCGGTTATAAAAGTGATGGATTTTACATCGCTTCTTGATACAAAATTGTAGTTAAAGCTGATCCCGCCGTCATCGCTTTCGGCTGTGACTAATGTATCATCCTGCAGTATAAAGGGTATCTCCATGGACTCTTTAAGGCCGAATGCAGTTACTTTAAGCCCGAGGCTGCCGCAGGCTTCCTTTAAGACAGCGATAGCTTCATCTTCAGTAAAATCGCGGCTGGAACGGTTATTATCCGACCATTCACGAAGGTTAAAATACATATCATGAGGGAACTTGTTTTCTATATCATCATCGATGCCGCGGTATAGCGTAACTGTCGTAGCTAACATTATGAGTACGCCTGTAGCGAGTATTGCGATACTTGCCAGTCCCGCAGCGTTCTGTTTCATTCTGTAAAGCATGCCGGATACGGAGATCATATGCTCCGGCTTATAATAAAAACTCTTTTTCTTTTTAAGTGCCTTTAAGATGAATATGGAACCTGCCGTGAACAGGAAATAGGTTCCGAATATTACACAGATCACCGCTACAAAGAAAAAGGCTAAAGCTTCCATCGGTTTTTCTATAGTAAGCGCCAAAAAATAACCTGTGCCTAAGAAGGCCAGACCGAGGATAAAAACGATCCACTTGATCTTAGGTTCTTTTTCGCCGTAAGAGGAGCTTAGCAAGAGCTCTGTGGTTTTAAGCTTTATCAGGGAGATACAGTTAAAAATATAGGTAAGCGCATATATCCCGACAAATATGATCAGCGTAAAAAATAACGCCGAAAAACTGAATATCTTCAAGCTGCCTGTAAGCTCAAGCTTATAAAGGTTAAAAATGGTAAGACTTGCCAGTCTGTAAAAGAGAAGTCCGAGTAATGCACCTGATATTATCGAGATAGTATGGGTGATGATATTTTCTACCAGCATTATGTTTATGATATGCTTTTTCTCAAGTCCCAATACATGGTAAAGACCGTACTCCCTTTTCCTCTGTCTCATAAGGAAGTTATTGGCATAGAAGATGATGACCAGGGACAGTATGGATATAACAGTTATGCCTAAGCCCATGAAGATACCTAAATATCTCCCTCCTCTGGAATGATTAAGTGTTTCATCAAAACAGAGCGAGAACATGATGTACATTATGGCAAACAGCACTGCGGCGGATATGATCTGCGGCACGTAAAGCTTTAAGTTTTTCTTTAGACCGTTCAGAGCGGTCCTTATATAAAATTTGATCATGACCGGCACCTCATTTAAGAATTCTTGACAAGTACCGTGAGAGCTTCGGTGATCTTACGGTAGAATTCTTCGTTATCGGAGTCACCGCGGTACAGCTGATGATATACTTCACCGTCCTTTATGAAAAGAACACGGCCTGCATGGCTTGCAGCCTTTACGGAATGTGTGACCATAAGGATGGTCTGTCCGTTTTTATTGATCTGTTCAAAGGTCTCAAGCATGCTGTCGGTGGATTTTGAATCGAGAGCTCCCGTGGGTTCGTCTGCCAGCAAAAGCTTGGGCTCCGTGATAACTGCACGGGCCGCTGCCGCACGCTGTTTTTGGCCGCCGGATACCTCGTAAGGATATTTTTCGAGTATATCACTTATCCCGAGAGCGAAAGCTATGGGGGTTAGCTTATCCATCAGTTCGTTTACGGGGACGCGGCTGAGTACTAGGGGGAGAAGGATATTGTCCTTGATCGAGAAGGTATCAAGGAGATTAAACTCCTGAAATACAAAGCCGAGGTTTTCACGCCTGAAAGCTGCCATCTCGTTCTCTTTGACTCCGGAGAGCTCCATTCCGTCTAAGATCACGCTGCCCGATGTGGGCCTGTCCAGTGCTGCAAGGATATTTAAAAGAGTGGTCTTTCCGCTTCCGGATTCACCCATTATAGCTACATATTCTCCTTTGTCGACGGAGAAATTAACGTTTTCAAGTGCCCTTACACTGTTTCCTCCGAGACGGGTTGTATAGATTTTTTGTAATTTTTTTACTTCAAGGATCGACATTTTTATAACCTTTCATATTAATTTTTGAATCAGCTGTTCATTACACGGTATATATTAGCACAAAAGAAAACATAAAAACATCTTTTTTGCTTACATTATTTCTTTATCATCTTACAATTTTGTAAGATTGGGATTTTTCCTGTTGTAAAATGATCAATGTTTTGCTATCTTTTTAATATAGAGTTACAGATGATATAAATGAGGTAAAGACTATTATATGAACGGACTTGAACTCGCTTTTAAATACTATGAGGAATACGGTAAAGCATTACTTGATGAAAAGTTTCCGGATATATCCCGATATGTAACTATAGGGCTTGCTGGCAGCGGTTCCGAATGCTTCGGTTTTGATGATGATACTTCACAGGACCATGATTTTGAACCCGGATTCTGTATCTTTATCCCGGGTGAGGATATCATAGATGAGAAAACAGCTTTTTCGCTTCAGCGGGAATATGATAAGCTTCCTTCAGAATACATGGGATTTTCCAGACAGAAAATGAAGCCTGTGGGTGGAAACAGGCACGGTGTTATCAGAATATCGGATTTTTACGGAGCAAAATGCGGAAGGCCGGACGGAGAACTGTCGGTATATGACTGGCTCGCTGTACCGGAGCACGCCCTTGCGGAAGCGGTGAACGGTGAGATTTTTAAAGACGGGGACAACAGCTTTTCTAAGATAAGAGAGAAGCTTCAAAAGTACCCCGATGATATAGAATTTAAGAAAATGGCAGGCTACCTGCTCACCATGGCTCAAGCAGGGCAGTATAACTACTTAAGATGCGTAAAGCGGGGAGATACCGCGGCAGCCCAGATGGCAGCATTCAGATTCACTGAGGCGGCGCTACATGTGATATATCTGCTCAACAGGAAATACATGCCATACTACAAGTGGTGCTTCAGAGGTCTGAAAGAGCTTACAAAGCTTGGTAATCTGTATGATTCTTTGGAGTATCTTATATCATCCGATAATGACGCGAAAAGGGCAGATGTGAAATCGGGCATGATAGAGGATGTGGCAGCTCTTGTGATAAAGGTGCTTAAAGAGGAAGGCTTATCGGATGCCGTCTGCTTCGACCTTGAAAAGCATGCATATTCCGTAAATGACAGGATAAGTGACGGAATGCTCAGGACCATGGATATTTTTGCCGGAGTATGATATGGAAATACAGAGAATACTTGATAAATACGACCGATTAATGGATGAAAAAGAATTTGAAGAAGCCGGGCGGCATCTTAACTACTGGGTAGCGGAAGCTGAAGCAGTAAAGGATGACCGCTCGGCTTTCACGCTCTTAAATGAGCTGGTCGGATTTTACCGCATGCAGGGCAGGAAAGAAGAGACCCTATCTGTCATAGACAGACTGCTTAAAGTAACGGAACAGATGGACCTTAACGATACTGTCTCCGGAGCTACGGCTTATATAAATGCGGCGACAGGATACAAAAGTGCGGATATGGCAGCAGAAGCGCTTCCTTTATATGAAAAGGCACTTGTTATTTACACGCGTGACCTTTCACCGGCTGATACCGGGATAAGTGCATTATACAACAATATGGCACTGACATTGATGGAGCTTAAGGATTATGACAGGTCTCGGGAGTTCCTTGTAAAAGCTTTGGAGATCCTTTCTAAAAACGAAAACAGTGAGAACGAGCAGGCCATCACGTTGCTGAATCTCGCAGACCTCGCAGAGAAAACCATGCATCAGGAAGAAGCGGAGGAGAAAATAGCGGAGTATGTCGAAAAGGCTAAAGAGAAGCTTGATGAAAGCTTTTTAAAGAAAAACGCAGGCTTTAAATTCACAGCCGAAAAATGCATCCCGGCTATAAAGTATCACGGATATTTCCTTGTGGCCATGGATCTCGAAGAAAAGGCAGCCGCCCTGTCTGGAAAGAAAATATAATTGATAAAACTACTAAAACGTTGTATAATAAGAAAAGATTGTGACTATTAATACTCAAAGGAGAACGTTATGGATTATACGGCTTTTGTTAATTCACTGAATAAAATAGCATGTGTAGTATCCGTTAAGAAAAACAATGACGATTCCTTTGAGATACCCTGCATTGAGGCGGCCAACAAGCCTTATCTTGATTCCGTAAATGTAGAAGTAAAAGATTTTGTACCGGGACGTCCCTATACCGCTTATATCAACAAAGACTCCAATTTTGAAGCAATGACATATCGGTGTATTAATGAAAACAGGCTGATCCATGCATATGTGGATGCAGAGTATTATAATGCGTGGATGGATATCTATATGATGCCCATGAATTCGGATGAGGAGTACGGATATTGTCTTTTCTCATATGATATGACTCCTAAAGCCGACACCGATAGATTAGCGGATGTATCACCGCAGACGGCCGTACAGGTGATCAAGACTACCCTTAAGCTTAGAGAAACAGATGATTTTAGCAAAGCTATCAATTCGGTCATAGATGATATAAGAAATGTATGCAAGGCGGACAGGTGCTGTCTGCTGCTCACGGATTTCGCAAACCATACCTGTAAAGTACTTGGAGACAGTGTTATTGAAGGCGACGATACTCCCAGAATGGATACCTATATAAATGAAGAGTTCGTAAGGATCGTGGAATCATGGTCAGCTATGATAGCCGGAAGCAACTGTTTTATCATACATGATGCAAACGAAATGAAGAAAGTTAAAGACCTGAATTATCCCTGGTATATGTCTATGAAAATGGCAGGGGCATATAATCTTGTACTTTACCCCTTACGCTTGAACAGTGAGACCATCGGATATATCTGGGCTACCAATTTTGATGTGGCAGACACCTTGAACATTAAGTCGATCCTGGGTGTTACCACTTTTATCCTCGCTGCTGAGATATCCAACCATCTTATGTTCAGACGTATGCAGAAACTGAGCGTTACCGACCTGCTTACCGGTCTTTATAACCGTAATGCCATGAACAACAAGGTATCGGATATAGTAAACGGGAAAACAGAGACTCCTGACGAATACGGTATAGTTTTTATAGACTTAAACGGGCTTAAAGCCATGAATGATAAGTACGGACATGATGCGGGCGATGAACTGCTTAAGAGTTCGGCGGCTATTTTGAAGGAAGTATACCCTGACTGTGATATATTCAGGGTGGGCGGAGATGAGTTCCTCGTATTTGCTTCAACACTCTCGAAAGATGAATTCTATGCACGAGTGGAGTTACTGAAGAAGAAATGTGCTGAGTCTGAAAATGTCAGATTTGCTATAGGTACATGCTTCGAAGATAAGCAGACCGATGTGAGGGACGCGATGCACATTGCGGATGAAAGTATGTACAAGGATAAGGATGACTATTATGTGCAGCATCCTGAGCTTAGATACAGAAGCAGCAGACTGGATTAAAAAAGATGTTGACTTACCTATTTACCCTGTAGTACAATAGGTGAAAAGTCAAAGGATGGTGACAGTATGATATCGACAAGAGGACGATATGCCATAAGGATAATGCTGGATCTGGCAGAACATGATACAGGTAAGTACATACCTCTTAAGGATATAGCCGAAAGACAACAGATATCCAAGAAATATCTTGAGATCATAGTGAAGGATATGGTAGCGGGCGGTATGCTTGTCGGAGCGAGCGGCAAAGGCGGCGGATACAAGCTGTGCAGGAAGCCTGAGGAGTACTCCGTAGGCGAGATATTGGACCTCATGGAAGGCACTATGGCTCCGGTAGCCTGTATCGCAGGACACGATGTGATATGTCCCAGGAAGGACGGCTGCCAGACACTTCCCATGTGGGAGGAATACGATAAAATGGTACATGACTTCTTTTACGGAAAGAAGCTGTCCGATCTTATCAGAAAATAATCGGACAGACGAAAGGGAATACAATGGAAGATATCAATATAAAAAAATGCGGAGAGAACAAAGAAAACTGCATAGACAATATAGTCAGGAGCATCCTGTCGGATTATGACGGGGAAAAAAATATTGATGCCTTCAATATATATAATAAACCGGATAAGGATGAAGTAATAGACATCCTGTTTAAGCTTATAAGGATCGTATATCCGGGGTATTTTAAAGAGAGGGCATATAAGATATATAACCTGAAAAACAGTCTGGCTGTAACCTTAGAAGATATATATTACCATCTTCACAGGCAGATAGAACTCGCACTTGAGACTGGAAAAAACAGAGGCTCGCTTACCGAGGAAGATAAGAAGAACAAAAGCGAAGAGATATGTAATGCCTTTTTTGAAAGGCTTCCCGCTATAAGGGAGATCATAGAGACGGATCTGCTCGCAACATTTGACGGGGACCCGGCAGCAGGGAGCTTCGAAGAGATAATACTTGCATATCCGGGACTTATGGCGATCACGGTATACCGCTTAGCTCATGAACTGTATAAACTGAACGTTCCGATCATCCCCAGACTTATGACTGAGTATGCCCATTCCGAGACAGGTATAGATATCCACCCCGGTGCTACTATCGGCAAGTATTTCTTTATAGATCACGGTACCGGCATAGTAGTAGGTGAGACTTCTATAATAGGAAAGAATGTCAAGATATATCAGGGCGTGACCATCGGTGCACTTTCCACCAGGGGCGGACAGAAGCTATCCGGAAAGAAGCGTCATCCTACCATAGAGGATAATGTGACCATATATGCAGGTGCTTCCATCTTAGGCGGAGAAACCGTGATAGGAGAAAACTCGGTAATAGGCGGCAACACCTTTATCACAAGTTCGGTACCTGCCAATACCAGGGTCAGCATGAAGAATCCCGAGATGGAATACAGAACATACGAAAACAAAGTTAAAAAAGAAGAGATCGCTCAGAGCGAAGAGTGGTACTATATGATTTAAGGATACTGTTCGCGGCTGAATAAAATATAAAACGGCATTTTTAAACGCAAAATCCGGGATGTCCTGTGGTTTTGCGTTTTTATTATACTCGGGTTATCAGTTGAATTGATAACTGAGAATAAATTGTTTTTATCTTATAACCTATTGACATAGTAGGTGAGTGATGCTATAATCCCAACATCAGTTACAAAAACGAACTTAAGAAAGGGGCGTTAAAAATGAACAATACTTCAATCCGCAGTTTTTATTCATACATGTGTCGAATGCAGTACTCCCGGGCAGTCAATATGGCCAGGGTGTTCGGCATTTTGTCCTTACGCCCTGATATGAAACAATAGGTATGTAATATTGTACATATGAGCCATTTTGCCCGGGAGCATATTTGCCCCGGGTATTTTTTTACCCGAAAAAAGAAACTGAAGTAAGAAAAACAAAAACAGGATAACAAAAATGAGTGATGATAAAAGTAAGATCAACAGAGTCCGATTGATATGTGAGTTTATAAAATTGACATCGTTTGATTCTGAATCATTTAATGAAGAAAAAGTATCGGAATATCTTAAGGAAAAGCTTAAAGAACTCGGTCTTAAGGTAGAGAGCGATACGGCTTCTGAAATATTAAAGAAGATATCAACCGGGACATCACATCCTGCATCAAACATCTATGCGACTTTAAAAGGTAATAAAGCCGGACTGCCCGTTTTGTTTTCGGCACATATGGATACGGTGAAGCCGGGTACAGGGAAAAGAGCATTACTGCATCAGGATGGAAAGATAACTTCCAAGGATGATACGGTGTTGGGGGCAGATGATGTTTCAGGACTTGTCTCTATCATAGAAGCTTTAACAGTGATAAAGGAAAACGGATTAAGTACACCTGATCTGGAAATAGTTTTTACCGCAGCCGAAGAACCTTATTGCACGGGGAGCAGATTTCTCGCGTATGACAGACTAAAGGCAAAAGAGGGTTACGTACTGGATCTGACCGGACCAGTCGGGAAAGCTGCTTTAGCTGCTCCTTCAATCCTTTCTGTCAGTATAAAGGTGAACGGCAGATCGGCACATGCCGGATTTGCTCCGGAACAGGGGATAAATGCATTGTCAATCGCAGCCGGAGCGTTGGCGAAGATAAAAACCGGACGTATAGACGAAGATCTTACATTGAATTTTGGAACTATTATTGGTGGAAGCGGAAAAAATATAGTTCCCGAATCGGTTGAGATAGAAGGGGAAATCCGAAGTATGGATCATAGGAAAGCGACTGATGCAGCTGTAAAGATACGGACAGAATTTGAAAATGCTGCATCGGAATATGGGGGAAGCGTTGAAGTGACGGTTACGGAACAGATACATTCGTACAGGGTTTCCAAGGAAAGAAATGTAGTTAAGCGTTTTATCAAGGCTGCAGGGGAGACGGAACGATGTATAAAGCCGGAATGCATTGACACTTTTGGGGGCAGTGATGCTAACCGGCTGAATGAACATGGAATTGAAACAATCGTACTGGCTTGTGCCATGGAGAACTGCCATAGTACAAATGAATACACCACCGTGGAGGAACTTGAAAAATCTGCGGAACTTACTTTAAAACTTATGACTTTATAAAATTATATGAGAAAAAATGGAGGATCATTAACATGAGATTATTTAGAAAAAACGGAAATAAAATAGGAATTTTACTTGCAGGAGTATTATTTGCCACAACAATTTTCAGTGGCTGTGGAACAGCAAAAGCTATAGCGGATGAAGATGATAAGACTACAGAAAATCAGGTAACAGTTACTTCAACGGAAACTGTAAACAGCGTAAACAATACAGAGACTACAACGGGAACGGAAATCACTCCCGCGGCAAAGAAGGATTTAGAGCCCTTAAGTGTTTCTTATCCTGCAGGCAACATAAGAGTAACCGTCAACATTCTTGCATTACAGAAAGGATATTTTGCGGAGGAAGGCCTGACAGTCAATCCTGTAGCTATAGGCGGAAACAATGCTCTTACCGCTATAAATGAGGACGGCGGACAGCTTGATATACTTACAGCCGGTTTTGTAGCCGATGTACAGGCAATCGGATCCGGATATGATCTTACTTTTGTTGCAGGAACCGCAGTTGAAGGCGGTGCGGTTATCGCCAGGAAAGGAAATGCAGATAAGTTTAAAGGAACGGATAAGGCATTAAATCTTACAGCTGTAACAGATGCAAAACTCGGACTTGCAAGAAATGAAGCCGCATGGATCGTAACAAGACAGTATCTGCTTGATAACGGTATTGAAGCAGGAGTGATCGCATCTATTGAAGATGAAGCAACAGGTAATATTTCATATTATGAAGACTCGACAGCAACAGCACAAGCAGTACAGAAGGGTGAAGTTGAACTGGGATTCCTTCCCATGGAATTTGCTTTACTTTACGCTGATGCATATGACCTTGAAGTAGTGGTAGCAGCCGGAGACCTTTCACCTGACTATGTATGCTGCCGTGAAGTAACATCAAAAAAGAGACTGACAGATAAGTTTGATTCATTTGTAGCATATGAAACAGCAAGAATAAAGGCATTTGAGTATTACAAGAAGGGCGAGACGGATGCAGCGATAAAGGCAGACGTAGTAAAAACAGTAGCAGATTATTCAGGTAAAGAGCCCGATTATGTTGAAACATATCTTTACGGCGGAGTTACAAAGTTTGCGGTAGATCCCAATACAGCGGGTATAAAGAAGTATATACAGGCTGCATACAACTCGGGAGTGTTTACAGGAAATGCAGTTGATTTCGGAAGTTATGATATTACACAGAATATCAATACAACAGCTTACAAGCAGGCATTAGATCAGCTTATAGCACAAAATCCCGACAATGCATTTTATGCAGGACTTCTTACTCAGTATACTGAGAGCAACTGATACACAAAAAGCAAAAATAAGATTAATTAAAAGATATACGAGGTACGCTTATTATGGGAAAGATATATGACAATATTCTGGAGTTGGTTGGAAATACACCACTCCTGCATCTGAACCGGATAATAGAAAATGAGAAGCTGCAGGCTGATCTGTATGCCAAAGTTGAGAGTTATAATCCCGCAGGAAGTGTAAAAGACAGAGCAGCACTTCATATGATAGAATCCGCGGAAGCTGAAGGTAAGCTAAAAGAAGGCGGAACCATAGTAGAGGGTACCTCGGGTAATACCGGTATAGGGTTGGCAATGGTCGGAGCCGTAAAAGGATATCGTACGGTAATATGTATGGCTGAAGGCGCCAGCAAAGAAAAAATTAAAATATTAAAAGCGTATGGCGCTGAGGTGGAACTTACACCAAAACAGAACGGATTCGGTGGCGGAGGTAAAAAAGCAGTTGATCTTGCGGAAAGCATACCCGGAGCATTCAGACCTGCTCAAGGAGAAAATCCGCATCATCCTGAAACTCATTATCTGGCAACAGGGCCGGAGATATGGAAAGCGACCAAAGGCAGAGTCGATATATTCGTAGCTGCGGTAGGTACCAGCGGTACTTCGGGCGGAATAGGAAGATTCTTAAAAGAACAAAATCCGGATATAGAGATATACGGTGTGGAACCTAAAGGCTGTCCGGTACTTAACGGAGGGGAGCCGGGACCTCATAAGATACAGGGTATCGGCGGAGGAGTCATATGCCCGATCACGGATCTTAATTTATATAAAGAGATCCTGCTCTGCTCGGATGAGGACGCATATAAATATGCAAGATTATGTCCCAAGAAAGAAGGCCTTTTGATAGGCATCAGTGCAGGAGCAGCCCTATGGGCAGCGGTAACGGTAGCAAAACGACCCGAGAATAAAGGGAAAAATATAGTAGTATTGTTCCCTGACGGAGGAAATAAATATCTTTCGAGTGATCTATATAAGGAGGAAAAATGATATGAGTGAAAATAAAACATTTGAATGCGGCAGTGCTTGCAGTCTGGAATTTAAAAAGAACAACAGTAAAGGTACGGTTGATTATACCGATGCGGAAGCGGAAGAGCATGCCAAGGCGGTAGGGGCAAAACCCAGACCTAAGGAGACGATCAGTGAAATAGATGAAAGAGGAGCATTTATAAGACAGCCCAATGCATTTATCAAACCTTTCGGAGAAAAGGAAGGTGATTTTAAGGCAGAGACGAACAGATACGGCATATACTGGGCACATGGATGCCATTGGTCAAACCGTCCTGTTATAGTAAGAGATATATTGGGACTTCAGGATGATATTTATGAGGTTCATACAACTCACAGCGGAGAAACAAATGTATACGGACATGGCTTCGCTGATTATCCCGGACATAAGGATCCGCTTGCAGGAGCATATTTCTTAAGTGAGTTCTATAAAAATGCAGATCCTGATTATCAGGGAAGGGCAACAACACCTACTTTTGTAGACTTAAAAGAGAAAAAAGCAGTGAACAACGATTATCATCGTTTGACAAATTATATTGAAGTTCAGTTCAGATTCCTGCAGCCTAAGGATGCACCCGATCTGTATCCGAAAAAGTACAGAAAGGAAATAGATGAGTTTAATGACTGGCTTTTCCCTCATATTAACAATGGACATTACCGTATGGCTTTCTGTCAGTCCTGGGAAGCATATAACGAGGCTTATGAAGACTTTTTTGAGTCACTTGATAAACTTGACAAACGTCTTTCAGAAAACAGATTCATATTCGGAGATTATATTACTGATTCCGACATAAGACTTTATGTAACACTTGTAAGATGGGAGACAAGCTATTACAGAAACGTTGGTCCCATCAAGAAGAGGATCACGGAATATCCTAATATATGGGGATATGTTAAAGATCTGTATGCACTTCCGGTATTTAAGAAGTATACGTTCTTTGAATTTCCTAAGGACGGCGGACCCGATCTGTTCAGAAGTTATGCATACAGGATTGCTTCTCAGGTTCCTTATGATGAATTATGGAAGACTGACGGCGAAAGAAAGAAACTCAGCAATGATCCGGAGAATGTATATCTGAAGCATCCGGAGGGAGAAACACCTGAGGATTATCAGTCGGAAATATCTGCAACTATATGGAATTCTCCTAAGTGGGAGGACCGAAATCCTGCAAACGGAGTGATCTCGACCGATGCTTCGATCAATCCGATCGTATCTAAATTACGAGACTAAAAAGAAAAATGTGAGGAGACGCTGGTATGGCAACGAAAAACGCAGAAGATATAACTGAATTAATAGGAAACACGCCTTTGGTAAGGTTGAATGCATTTGGCAGGAACAGGGGCTTAAAGGCTGAGATTGTCGCAAAACTGGAATGGTTTAATCCTGCAGGAAGTGTTAAAGACAGAATTGCCTTATATATGATCAGGGATGCGGAACAGAAAGGACTGTTAAAAAAAGATTCTGTGATAATAGAGCCTACCAGCGGAAATACAGGTATAGGACTGGCGGCTGTTGCGGCATATAAAGGATACAGAACGATAATCGTTATGCCGGATACAATGAGTGCCGAAAGACAGAATATTTTAAAAGCATACGGGGCTGAAATAGTCCTTACAGAAGGAAAAGGAGGCATGAAAGCCTCTATAGCAAAAGCTAAGGAGCTGGCAGCTTCCATTCCTCACAGCTACATCCCGGGGCAGTTTACCAGCAGCTCAAATCCTAAGGCACATTATGAGACTACAGGCCCTGAGATATGGAGAGATACGGGAAGACAGGTTGACTATCTCGTGGCCGGTGTCGGTACGGGAGGCACATTGTCCGGAGCAGGCAAATATCTTAAGGAGGTTAATCCTGATATAAAGATCATAGCTGTAGAACCCAAAGATTCACCGGTACTATCTGTGGGAACGGCAGGTCCGCACAAGCTGCAGGGACTGGGTGCAGGCTTTATTCCTTTGACACTTGATACCGAGATATATGATGAAGTGATAGCGGTGTCGTCGCAGGAAGCGTTTGATACTTCAGACAAGCTTGCAAAAGAAGAAGGTATTCTTGCCGGTATATCTTCCGGAGCAGCATTATATGCGGCAAGTGAGATTGCCAAACGACCGGAAAGCCAAGGTAAAAGAATAGTGGTCATATTCCCCGATAACGGAGACAGATACCTGTCTACCGAGCTTTACGAATAATGCTCCGTAGGGAACTAAACTGATTGAAAAATATAAAAGCATACACATACGGAGGAACCGGATAATGGATTTACTTCAGAATGGATCAAAAGGAACATCCGAATATAAAATAGAGATCAAGGATGTGAATTTCGATTATATAGATAAAAAAAGTAAATATGAAGCCTTAAAGGATATAAACCTGAATATCAGACAAGGCGAATTTATCTGTATTCTGGGGGCATCCGGATGCGGAAAGTCTACATTGCTCAGCCTGCTTGCAGGACTTAACAGGGCCAGATCTGGTGAAATACTTGTAGACGGAAAGCAGATAAAAGGTCCGGGGACGGACAGGGCGGTAGTATTTCAGCAATATTCACTTTTCCCGTGGCTTACCGTGAAAGGAAACGTACTCTTCGGTATAAAGCAGAGCGGAAAGAAGCTTCCTAAAAGAGAAAGAGAGAAGCTCGCTGAGAAATATGTTGAAAATGTCGGTCTGTCCGGTGCGATAAATAAGTATCCTTCTCAGCTGTCAGGCGGTATGAAACAGAGAGTGGCAGTAGCAAGAGCTTTAGCACTTGAATCGGATATACTGCTTCTGGATGAGCCGTTTGGAGCCATAGACCCGAGACTCAGGCTGGAACTGCAGGAGCTTGTCTCAAAACTTTGCACGGAAAACAATAAGACCGTTGTGTTTATCACACATGATATCGATGAGGCAATTTTACTGGCTGACAGGATAGTGGTAATGGAGCCGGGCAGGATAAAGAGTATTCATAAAGTACGCCTGTCACATCCGCGGGTACGTGAAGAGTTAGCGGGAACGGAAGAGTATGAAAAGCTTCACAGACAGCTGATATCGGCATTTTATGATCAGGTTGAGGAGCAGATTGATGCGGGGGTAGCACTATGAAAAAAAGATTTTATTTAGATAAGGGACTGGTCGCAGGACTGGTCATTGCATCGGTTCTGATGGTGATAAATGTTATCCTGGCATCGGTACTTCCTTATTTTACAAAACATAAGGTTTATTATGACAGTACAGCATATGTGGTAGTGATCTTTATATCATATCTGATATATCTGGTCAGGCTTTTCCTCTTGAAAAAGAAAAGCGTTAATGATGTAGCCATAGTTTTATTCGGATTTTTCATACTCTGGGAGACTTCCTATAAGCTCGGATGGATACATAATGATCTGCTTCTTCCGTCACCTGAAGGGCTCTTCCATGTATTTGTCGAAAAATCCTCTGAGATAACTGCTGATGTCTGGGGTTCGGTAAGACTGTTGTTTGTCGGTTTTATTCTTGCAGCCGTATTTGGAACACTGCTCGGACTTTTGGCAGGATGGATACCGAGAGTAAGGGAGGTACTTCTTCCTATATCTAATGTTATTACCCTGATCCCGCCGCTTATGTTTTCGGCATATCTTATCATGTTACTGTCAACGTTCAGACAGGCAGCTATAGCAGTTATATTTTTTGCGGTATTCTGGCCTACATTTCAGGGAACTGTAGTGAGGGTAGGACAGATCGACAGGCAGATCATTGAAGCAGCCAAGACCATGGGCGTAGGTACTTTCGGGATGCTGGTAAAGGTAATATTCCCGTATTGCTTACCGGGTATCATAAGCAGTTTATCCAAGAGTTTAAGAGGTGCTTTCATGTGTCTGGCAGGAGCTGAAATGCTCGGAGTAAACCTCGGAATAGGATACTTTACGGAAAAATATAAAAGCTTTGCCGATTACAGATGTGTGCTGGCAGGAATAGTAACGGTAGGCGTGATCACAACGGTCATAGATATGGCGGTAAACAAAGCTAAAAATATGATCATTAAATGGGAGAACTAAAGAACAGATGAAAGCGATAGAAGTAAAAGATGAGTGGGCCAGAGCAGGCGTATACTATGTGAGGACTGAAGCTATGGTCCTGGGATTTAACCTCAATCTGGAAGGTGAGTTTTCAGGGGACGGGCGTGATTCCGAATATATCCTGGTAACGGATGATAACGGGAAGCCTTTAAGTACCAACAGGATACATGTACTTCCCGAAAAAGGATATGCCAAGATCGAGCGTGTGGCGACAGTATCTTATGCAAGAAAAATCGGTGCAGGAAAACTCGGGATTGAAGCAGCCGAAAAAGTGATATATGAAAAAGGTTACAGAAAAATAGTTATTACAAGCCGTGAGGAGGCAGCGGGGTTTTATGAAAAGCTTGGATACAAAATAAGAAAAGATATGAATCCGGATACACTTGAACCTTATAAAGATGGTGAGACATTAAGAGTCAGAGATCCGAGGTTTATATGTGTATATATGGAAAAGGAGCTGTAATGTATTCTATAGAAACACGATGTATACATGGAGAAAAACATAATAATCCGGATCAGAACTGTTCGATAAGCTTTCCTATATATCAGACGGCTTCCTTCAGTCACCTTACACCCGGTCACAATCCGACAGGATTTGATTATTCAAGAGAGTCCAATCCTACCAGGAGATATCTTGAGGAAACGGTCAGTTCTCTTGAGGGTGCTTATGATACTATCGCATATGCATCAGGGATGGCTGCAATCTCGGCATTTTTCGAATATTTCGGTCCGGGGGATCATATAATATGCGGAGAAGACTTGTATGGAGGGGTGGTAAGACTGATAGAGCAGGTCTGTAAGAAGAACGGATATGAGATAGAATATGTGGATACTACCGATCCCGGCAGTATTGAAAAGCATATTAAGACCAATACAAAAGCGATATATTTTGAAACACCTACCAATCCTATGATGAGGGAAACGGATATTTCAGCAGTATCGCTGATCGCGAAAAAACATGGTATCCTTCTGGCGGTTGACAATACTTTTATGACTCCGTATTTTAAGAATCCGATAAAGGAAGGAGCTGATATAGTACTTCATTCGGGAACTAAATATATCAGCGGACACAATGATACGGTATGCGGTTTTTTATGCTGTAAGGACAAAGATTTAAGTGACAGCTTCAGACTGCTTTCCAAGACTACGGGGGCGACACTCGGTCCTTTTGAATGCTGGCTTGTTTTAAGAGGTCTTAAAACTTTAGCGGTAAGGATGGAAAGACACAGATCAAATGCACTTCAGATCAGGGAATGGCTTGAAAACAGAATAGAAGTTGAAAAAGTATTTTATGCGGGCAGCGGTATGATATCATTTTATGTTAAGTCAGAAGAAAAGGCACTTTCGGTACTAAAGAATATTAAGCTTATTACATTTGCAGAAAGTCTCGGAGGAACAGAAAGTCTTTTGACTTATCCGGTGATACAGACACATCCGGATGTGCCCAAAGAACAGAAGGAAAGATTGGGGATAAATGAGAAACTGCTCCGTATGTCAGTGGGACTTGAGGCAGCTTCGGATATCATAGAGGATTTACGACAGGCTTTTGAAGCATAAGGAATATTTATGGGTGAAAGAAATCTCGATTTTGATAAAGTGATCAACAGAAAAAATACTAAGTGTCTTAAATATGATTTTGCTGTAAAAAGAGGCTATCCGGAGGATGTGCTTCCTTTGTGGGTAGCGGATATGGATTTTAAAACAAGTTCATATATTGAAGATGCAATAAAAGAAGTGGCATCTCATAATATATACGGATATACAAATACGCAGCATAACGATGGCTTTTTTGAAGCTGTGGCCGGATGGATGAAAAGACATCACGGATGGAATGTAGAAGAAGAGTGGTATGTAAAAACTCCGGGAGTGTGTTTTGCGATAGCGACGGCTATTAGGGCATATACTGAAAAAGGCGATGCGGTTATCATTCAACAGCCTGTATATTACCCTTTTGCCGGTATTATAAAGCAGAATGGCAGACGCATGGTCAGTTCGGACCTGATAAAAGATGAAGCAGGGAATTACAGTATAGATTTCGGTGATTTTGAGAGGAAGATCATAGAGAATAAGGTTAAGCTTTTTATACTCTGTAATCCTCATAATCCGACCGGCAGGGTTTGGAGCAGAGAAGAATTGATCACTCTTGGCAATATATGCCTCAAGTATGAAGTCAAGGTCTTTTCTGATGAGATCCATTTTGATTTTATCTGGAAAGGGGAACACAATATTTTTCAGGAAACGGAAGGTGCATTTAAAGATATAACCATAACAGCCACTGCCCCGAGTAAGACATTTAATCTGGCAGGACTGCAGCAGTCCAATATTTTTATACCTGATCAGGGGTTAAGAAAGAGTTTTATAAGGACATTTGATGCCACAGGATATGATGAACCTAATATTTTCGGTATAGCTGCGGCAGAGGCGGCATATCGTTATGGAGATGAATGGTATGAAAAGGTAACGGAGTATATCAGGAGGAATATTGAATTTACATATGAATATGTCAGGGAAAATCTTCCGTTTGTTAAAATGAGCGAGACACAGGGGACATATCTTGTATGGTTGGATTTTAACGGGACAGGATTTGATCCCAAGAAGATAGACGATATCATATGCAATAAGGCAAAGCTTTGGCTGGACAGCGGCAGGATATTTGGAGATTCAGGCGCCGGATTCGAACGGATCAATGTGGCTTGTCCGAAAAGTGTTTTGTATACAGCACTGGAGAGGATTAAAAGAGCGTTTGAGTCTTGACATATGGCAATATGAATTATATTATGGATAAAAGAAGTTTGCAGAGAAACGAAATCATAATAGACAGCCGGAGGTATTTATGACATTACAACAAGTATTATATGCTCTTACAATAGCAGATTGCGGATCGATGAATAAGGCCTCCGAAAAGCTTTTTATAGTACAGCCTACACTTACCAGTGCAATTCAGGAACTTGAGAATGAACTGGGATTAACTATATTTTTAAGGACGAGAAAAGGAGTAATACCGACTCCTGAAGGCAAAGAGTTTTTGGATGATATAAGAAATTTCTACAGCCATTATAATATGGTAATGCAGAAATATGAAGGTGAGGGAGACTATAAAAGAAAGTTTGGTGTATCTACACAGCATTATTCTTTTGCTGTCAAAGCATTTACCGAGATGGCGAAAAAATATGATATGAAGGAGTTTGATTTCGCCATACGCGAAACTCAGACAAAGAAGGTGTTGACGGATGTGGGTTCGTTAAAAAGTGAGATCGGAGTGCTTTTTATGAGCTCGAGAAATCGTAAGGCTATTGAAAAAATAATGAAGGATGAGGAACTGGAGTTTCATCCCCTGATCAAGTGCAGGGCATATGTATACTTATGGGGAGCACATCCTCTGGCAAAAGAAAAAACGATCAGTATCGAACAGCTTGAACCGTATCCCTGCCTTTCCTTTGAACAGGATGAAGAGGAGCATTATTTCGCAGAAGAGATACTAAGTGAAAATGTTTATCCGCAAACTATAAAGGTTACCGATCGTTCCACTATGCTGAATCTGATGGTAGGACTTAATGGATACACTCTCTGCTCGGGTATAATTTCAAGTGACCTTAACGGAGATGGCTATGTAGTGGTTCCATTCAAAGAGGATGAGGAAAATCCCAACAGCATAATGGAAATAGGTTATGTCACCAAAAAGAACAGTATGCTGAGCAGGCTGGGAGAAGAGTATATAAGGGAACTAAACAAGTATCTTGAACATGTCAAAAAAGAAGTATTGTAAGAGGTAAGTAAAAAAATTTAAAAAAGTACTTGACAAATCAAAATTCATGGTATATTATGATGCACAGTGAAGGGAGTGCCTGCCCGACATTTGAACAGAATACATCCTAGATAGCCCATTAGATCTTTGGTCATGGGCAGGAGTATTTTTCCAAATGTGGTGTTGGCACTTTTTTTGTATTTAAAAGACAAGGAGAAAAATTTTCAAGGAGAATTATTATGAGAACCGTAACTGGAATCATCAAAAACGCATTACATATTCAAAGAGCATATTCATGCGATATGCTTAGCTTTGTGCGCCCTGAGACCAGTCTGAAATTGGATCTCATAGCCTACTTTAAGCCGGAACATATAATTGAATACTTATGCAGGCGGAAGCTTTTTGGGACAGGATGAAAATGATGTCCCGTATCCTTTTGGGTATAAAAATGATGCCAAGGAGCCGCCTGAGTATAAGACTTAGGCGGCTTTTATTATGTCTAATTATTGGTTTGTAGCTCAATGGTAGAGCAGCTGGCTGTTAACCAGAAGGTTGCAGGTTCGAGTCCTGTCATTCCAGCTAAATGTCTGGAACAGGCACCCAGACATTGAATAATAAGGAGGAAATAATCCTATGAAGAAACGATTTTGCAAGGGCGAGAATGAATTTATTTAGCCCGTTAAGCTAACTCGGTAGAAGCACCGGTGTGAAATACCGGAGGAGCTGGTTCGACACCAGCAGCGGGCATATGTGCTCGTATATCATCAGATTTATAATGAATGGTCTATGGGACTGCATTGGAGTGGTCACCGCACTGTCACTGCGGAAATCAGACGGGATCGTTACCCGTATAGACCGTTTTGGGCTTCGGGACTGCATGGGGTGGTCGCCTGCCTTGCAAGCAGGATAGTCAGCCGGGTTCAATTCCCGGGAGGTCCAGAAACGAGAACGAAGTGTAAGGGTTTGCACGCTACCCCAGGGAGGTAGAGGAGAAGTTCGAGTCTTACGTTTTCGATTTGCGGGTTGGACTGGAGAGGCTCCAGCATGGTCCCATAAACCATCGACACAGGTTCAAATCCTGTACCCGCCATATATACCGGAGTAGCTCAACGGGAGAGCATCTGTCTTACAAACAGAAGGTCGCGGGTTCGACACCCTCCTTCGGTATTTCGGGAATGAGTAGGAATAAAAGGAAACAGGCACTCCCTTTACTCCGAAAGTTCCCGGAAATAAGCATAATGGGAATTCTTTCATCGGTAGGAACCCTCTCTGATACGGAGGTAAGCACGGTTCGACTCCGTGATTCCCAAGTATTCCCTAATATTTATTTTACGATTATTAGGGAATTAAAAACCATAATAGGAGAAATATATCATGAAACGAAAACAGAAACGAAAGTATAGAAACCCAAAATAATGAGCGTCTGTAGCCAAGTGGTATGGCGCCGGGCTTTTAACCCGTATATCGAGAGTTCGAACCTCTCCAGGCGCATCATGGACATGGCTCGCCATGTTCATTACATACTTATAGTGCGCCTGTGTAACTCAATTGGAAGAGTAGCTGACTCTTAATCAGAAGGTTGCATGTTCGATCCCTGTCACAGGCATCGCAAAAATGCGGAAGCAATAAAGAAAGGAATAAGAAAATATGGAAGACGGCTATTATTATAAAAATCCATAACCACGGAGAGTACGCATAGCGGCGATTGCAGCGGACTGTAAATCCGTAACATAAGAAACATCGTAGGTTCGAGTCCTACCTCTCCGATCATAAAATCATCGAGCCAAAATTATACTTCGGGATATACGCCAATTTGGTAGACGGCACGGTTAGGGACCGTGTGGCTGTGGGTTCGAATCCCGCTATTCCGACTGCAGGATAGAGGAGTGGCTCCTTAGCTGGCTCATACCCAGTAGACACGGGTTCGAATCCCGTTCCTGCGACTATTGCAATAAATATAAAGGAGAAATTTATTATGAAAGCACGAATATGTATAGCTATTTCCTATTTATATGGGGAGGTAGCTCAGTGGTGAGAGCGGCGGCCTTATAAGCCGTGTGTCGGGAGTCCGAATCTCCCTCTCCCTACTATAATTTGCGTGTTGACTGTGGTGCAGCTGGAAGCATGCCAGAATGTGAATCTGGAGGTCGCGGGTTCGAACCCCGCCGGTCAGCCTATAACGCCCGTTAGTCTAACGGTTTAGGATACCGGACTCTCAATTCGGAGATACTGGGTTCAAATCCCGTACGGGTGATATGCTTCGATCGTATAAGGGTAGTACTGCTGCCTTGTAAGCAGCCTATGGCGGTTCAAATCCGTCTCGAAGCTTTGTTAATAAATCTAAAACGAAAGGAATAACAGATATGTTGTTACGATTATACTTACTGCGACTCGAAAGTATTACGCCCCAGTAGCCCAAATGGAAGAGGCACGGAGTTTAAGCCTCCGGCAGTGTCGGTTCAAATCCGTCCTGGGGTATGAGGTTTCTATGTGAAACCAACAGCAGATTAAATCTGCTTTATGCCCTTGTGATGGAACGGAATACATACTGCGTTAAGAACGCAGGTCGTGCGGGTTCGAATCCCGCCAAGGGTACGCTCGTCTGGTGGAATGGTAGACACACTGGCTTCAGAGACCAGTCTTAAATGAGTCCGGGTCCAAGTCCCGGGACGGGTATAACGAGCATATGGTGGAATTGGTATACGCGATGGTCTCAAAAGCCATTCCTAAAGGATGAGGGTTCGAATCCCTCTATGCTCACGCGGGCGTACTCGAATGGTACAGAGGCGGCACTTAGAATGCCGTGGCACATAGCTTAGGGGTTCGAATCCCCTCGCCCGTACTTGCATGATTATACTCTTAATCATGTAGTAAGGGCCCCATCGACTAATGGCCCAGGTCGCTACCCTTTCAAGGTAGAAATGCTCGGTTCGAGTCCGGCTGGGGTCATCCATAGTTTTTCTATGGAAAAAATTTGGGAAGGAGGACATGTGCCATGTTTGTCAGTGAGACATACGGAAGACTAGAGCTTCGGCAAATCCCTGACAAAATAGAAGATTACTACCGAAAAATGGAGAAGTACGGTTCTGTGTTTCGTATTATTGTGGGAACAGATTCTCAAAACTTTTCTGACACAAAAATGGTAACAGTGATCGCTGCATATTGTGAAGGTCACGGCGGTATATTCTTCTATGAAGTCAGCAGAATAAGAAAGATTCGTGACGTTAGAAAGAAGCTCCATGTGGAAACAGAAGAGAGCTTGAAAGTTGCCGAAAAGCTTATCACTGGACTTGAGGAATATGAGAAGTTGTACATGGACATGACATTCTCAATACATGTAGACGCAGGGACTAATCCTCATGGTAGAACAAAAGAATTAATTCCAGAGCTAGTTGGTTGGATTAGATCCTGCGGTTATGCTTGTGAGACAAAGCCTGATTCATGGGTAGCGTCATCAGTAGCAGACCGAATAAGCAAGTAAAATTTTAAAAAAGAAGGAAAAGACAATGGAAACAAGGATATTCACCTCATCAAGTTCATCAAGATGCCAAAGCCAGAGTTCAGATCGCTGGTCTTCTTGTTATGCAATGGATATCCCGCCAGAGAGCTTGGTATAGCAAACACCTTATAAAGATAAGCTTTATTGAGGATGCTGCCAGGATATCTGGTAACATCCTCTTATTTTATGCCGTTATCGCTCAATGGTAGAGCAGCAGTTTGGAAAGCTGTAGCCTAAACAGGTCTGTGGGTTCAAATCCCACCCCAGTCGTTTACATGGTATCGTAGCCAAGCAGGTCAAGGCACCGGTCTGCAACACCGGGAGCGCGGGTTCGATCCCCGCCGATATCTTTTACCGATAGGTTTATTATATGATTTAGGCTGGTAGTTTAATGGAAAAATGTCGGACTCTGACTCCGGAGATATAGGTTCGATTCCTATGCGGCCTGTGATTGTTCCTGTGGTGTAAAGGATAGCACAGCACCCTCCTAAGGTACAAATATGGGTTCAATTCCCGTCGGGAACACTGGGCATTAGTATAACGGTAGTACGGTGGTCTTTGACACCGCAAGCGCAGGATCGGCACCTGCATGCCCCGGTAAATTTGCGCCCTTAGCTCAAAGGTAGAGCGATGGTCTCCAAAACCATAGAAGAGTGTTCGATACATTCAGGGCGTGCTTTGTTCCTTTAGGTTAGTTGGAAAGACCGCCGGGCTACGAACCCGGAAATGGGCGTTCGAGTCGTCCAAGGAACATTTTGGCTGCGTAAGCCTAATTGGTAAGGCAGGAGTTTGCTAAACTTCGAGTAACCGCTTAAGCGGTGTTCCGGTTCGAGTCCGGACGCGGTCGCTTTATCCCCGTAGTACAACGGATAATACAGAGGCCTTCTAAGCTCCTAATGTGGGTTCGACTCCCGCCGGGGATATAAGTGTCAGTTTAATTGACACTTTTTAACAAGAGCTGTACAATCAAGTAGAAGATTGGCATAGCAGTACAGAAAACCCTAAGAAAAGGAGAAAAAACATGTTAGAAATTAAGGGAAAAGTGAATACCGCCATATGCTATGCAAAAGTGGTTGAGGACGAGGCTATAGAACAGATCAGACGAATGTGCGATTATGATCTGACTGCAGGCAGCAAAGTAAGAATAATGCCTGATGTGCATGCAGGAAAGGGCTGTACAATAGGCACTACCATGACTATTGTAGATAAAGCATGTCCCAATATTGTAGGTGTAGATATAGGCTGCGGAATGTATACGGTAAAGTTACAGGAAAAAGAGCTTGATTTTCAAAAAATCGATGAAGCATGTCATTATATACCTTCCGGAATGAGTGTATGGGATGGTAGACAAGAGCGCTTCGATCTAACAGACCTTAGGTGTTACCGCTCACTTAAAGATTCAAGAAGACTTGAACGTTCATTAGGAACATTGGGAGGCGGAAATCACTTTATAGAAATAGATAAAGCCAAAAACGGAACATACTACCTTGTAATTCACTCCGGTTCAAGAAACCTTGGAAAACAGGTGGCGGAGATCTATCAGCAGCTTGCTATAGATCTGCACAAAGGCAAGGAAGAGTACTTTATACAACGTGATGAGATAATACGTACATACAAGCTTGAAGGAAGAAAGGCTGAAATACAGAAAGCTCTCGAAATTCTAAAAAAGGATTTTGAGGAGAAAGCTCTGCTTATCCCAGAAGATATTTGCTGGTTATACGGATCTTTCTTAGATGATTACTTTCACGATGTTAAGATATGTCAAGCTTTTGCAAGACGGAGCCGCGAATTAATGGCAGAGCTTTTATTAAACAGGACCGACATGACAGCATTAGAAAGCTTTCATACCATCCATAACTACATCGATACAGACGAAATGATCCTTCGCAAAGGCGCCATAGCAGCACATAAAGATGAAAAGGTATTAATACCTATTAATATGCGTGATGGATCAGTTCTGGCTATCGGAAAAGGAAATCCTGAATGGAATTTCTCGGCACCTCATGGAGCCGGAAGAATAATGTCTCGAAGCAAAGCTAAGGACAGCCTGAATATGGATGAATACAGAAACGCTATGGCCGGTATTTATACAACTTCAGTTAATGAAGAAACCATAGATGAATCACCTATGGCTTATAAATCACTGGAGGATATAATTGACGTTATAAGGGATTCTGTGGATATCATTGATGTCATGAAGCCGGTATTCAACTTTAAGGCTTCAGGTGATGAATTACCCTGGAAGAAAACGACCTAAATCAACGATCTAGGTCGTTTTTAATTTATCTATAATCCAAGTCTGTTATCAATTTAATTGATAACAGACTATTAATTTTGCTTATTTTAAAACCTATTGACATAGTAGGTAATATGTGTTATAACTGGTACATCAGATGAAACAAGACCGATCACAAAGAGCTAATCAAAACAGGAAACTTTTGATATCATGAGTGTAAGAATAATGAAAGATTTGTGGAAAGGAGGCGCTAAGATATGACTAATACATATAAGAAAACTTATGTCATGTGTTGCTGGCGAATGCAAAACTCCCGGGCAGAAAGTATGGCTGGGGCGTTCGATGGATATTTCATGCGCCTCATAACTGAACGATGTTGATCTTTTCGAGAACACAATCTTCAAGCCATTTGCCCGGGAGCAGTTATGCCTCGGGCGTTTTTATTGAGGCAGGGGCGAAAGAATACAAAACATAATAATAAAGAAAATAATAACAGAGAATAAAAAGGAGAAAACAATTATGAGCAATTATAAATTCGAGACATTACAGTTACACGTTGGACAGGAACAGGCAGACCCCGCTACAGATTCAAGGGCGGTTCCGATTTACCAGACCACATCTTATGTATTCCATAATTCAAAGCATGCAGCTGACCGCTTCGGTCTTGCAGATGCAGGAAATATATACGGAAGACTTACCAATTCAACCCAGGACGTTTTAGAGAAGAGGCTTGCAGCACTTGAGGGCGGAAGCGCAGCACTTGCACTTGCTTCCGGTGCAGCAGCAATCACTTATACTATAGAAGCTTTGGCAGCTAACGGAGGACATATCGTAGCACAGAAGACCATCTACGGCGGCAGCTACAACTTACTTGCACATACACTTCCCCAGTACGGGATCGAGACAACATTCGTTGATGCTCACAACTTAGCAGAGGTTGAGGGTGCCATCAAGGAAAACACCAGAGCCATCTATCTTGAGACATTAGGTAACCCCAACAGTGATATTCCGAACGTGGATGCTATTTCCGAGATTGCTCACAAGTACGGACTTCCCGTAGTAGTAGATAATACATTCGGTACACCATACCTCTTCAGAGCTTTCGAGCACGGTGCAGATATCGTAGTTCATTCAGCTACAAAATTCATAGGTGGACACGGAACCACACTTGGTGGTATAATAGTTGAGTCCGGTAAGTTTAACTGGAAGGCAAGCGGAAAGTATCCGAACATTGCTTCGCCCAACCCCAGCTACCATGGAGTATCTTTCTACGATGTAGTCGGTCCCGCTGCTTTTGTTACATACATCAGAGCTATCCTCTTAAGAGATACCGGTGCTACCATTTCTCCTTTCAATGCATTCCTGCTTCTTCAGGGTGTTGAGACTTTATCACTCCGTCTTGACAGACATGCAGAGAATACAAAGAAGGTAGTAGAGTTCTTAAAGAACCATCCCAAGGTAGCAAAGGTAAATCATCCTTCGCTTCCCGATCATCCCGACCACGAGCTGTATAAGAGATATTTCCCCAACGGCGGCGGCTCGATATTCACATTTGATATCAAGGGTGGTAAGGAAGAGGCCTGGAAGTTCATCGATAACCTTAAGATCTTCTCACTTCTTGCAAATGTTGCAGATGTAAAGAGCTTAGTTATCCATCCCGCTACCACTACTCATTCACAGCTTACCGAGGAAGAACTCTTAGATCAGGGCATCAACCAGAGCACCATCAGACTTTCAATCGGTACCGAGCATGTAGATGATATTATAGCAGACCTTGAGAATGGTTTTGCAGCAGTGTAACAAAACAAAGATATCACACACCTTTTAGCGTAGCGAAGGTGGGGGATAGTTTCGTTTCAGGCGGGGAGAATCCCCGACTGAAAGGAGATGCGGAGCATCGTTTTGTTACCGAGGAAACGCTGAAGGCGTTTTCGAGGTGACATTGATAAATAAAAAGAAAGAAGGAAAAATATTATGTCAAACATTTATAAGGGAACTTTAGGATTAATAGGAAACACACCTCTTGTTGAGGTTACAAATATAGAAAAGGAACTTGGGCTCGAGGCTACAGTACTTGTTAAGCTTGAATACTTCAATCCCGCAGGAAGCGTTAAGGACCGTATCGCAAAGGCTATGATCGAGGATGCTGAGGCTAAGGGACTTCTTAAGGAAGGTTCAGTCATCATCGAGCCTACATCAGGTAATACAGGTATCGGTCTTGCATCTATAGCCGCTGCAAAGGGCTATCGTATAATCCTTACCATGCCCGAGACCATGAGCGTTGAGAGAAGAAACATCTTAAAGGCATACGGTGCAGAGATAGTGCTTACAGAAGGTGCAAAGGGTATGAAGGGCGCAATTGCTAAGGCAGAAGAGCTCGCTAAAGAGACTCCCGGAAGCTTTATTCCCGGACAGTTCGTTAATCCTGCCAACCCTGCAGTACATAAGGCTACCACAGGTCCCGAGATCTGGAGAGATACAGACGGCAAGGTTGATATCTTTATCGCAGGTGTAGGTACAGGCGGAACCCTTACAGGTACCGGCGAGTACTTAAAGTCACAGAATCCCAATGTTAAAGTAGTAGCATTAGAGCCTTCGGATTCACCCGTCCTTTCGGAAGGCAAGGCAGGCCCTCATAAGATCCAGGGTATCGGAGCCGGCTTTGTTCCTGACGTCCTTAACACAAAAATCTATGACGAGATATTCAAGGCTGAAGGCGCAGATGCTTTTGCAGCAGCTAAGCTGCTTGCTAAGAAGGAAGGTATCTCCGTAGGTATTTCTTCCGGTGCAGCACTTCACGGAGCTATCGAGCTTGCTAAACGTCCCGAGAATAAGGGAAAGGTAATAGTAGCACTCCTTCCCGACAGCGGTGACAGATACTACTCAACAGCACTTTTTACAGAATGAGCCATTTCTAATTGAAAATATGATTAATGAAGGACCGTCCAAGTGAATTTGTCATTTTGGATGGTCTTTTGTTATTCTGTTATGTTATAAAAAATATTTGTATTTTTGGTGGTATTCGTTTATTATGATGCTAGGGTTTTATATTATTATATATATAAGGTCTGCTTGGGGCAGGCCTTGAAACATTAAAAATACGGGGAGGTATTATCATGAAAGATTTTTCAAGGATGGACAATTTACTTAAAACATTTGTGGAGCAGGGGACTAACCCGGGGTGTGCGGTAGCCGTAATGCAGGGGGATGAGCTTATATATCACGGAGAAGCAGGCTATGCGGATATAGCATCAGGCAAAAAGGTGGATGTCCACAGCATGTTCAGCCAGGCTTCGACTACAAAGCTTTTTACCTATGCTATCTTAGGTATGATATTTGAGGAAGGAAAGTTCCTTTTTAGCGACCCGCTTTACTATTATCTTCCTGAGTGGAAGAATACGCAGAAATATGTATGCAGGCCTAACGGAGAGATAACCACGGCACCCCTTGAAAAACCAATAACTATAAGAGATGCGGTAGCCATGATGTGCGGTCTGCCTTATTGCATGGTACCTGCAGTAGATCCCGTGACACCTACACTGGCTGCCATGAGCAAGCAGATGGCTGATCTGTTAAAGAACGGACCGACCACCATAGAGCAGGAAGTACGTGCCATGGCCAATGTACCTGTTATGTTTGAGCCGGGTTCACATTGGCAGTACGGATTCGGATCTGAGATAACCGGCGTTTTGGTAGAGACCTTCGAAGGAAAGCCTTTAAGAGAAGTATTTAAGGACCGCTTAATTGATCCGTTGGAGTTAAAGGATGCCGATACTTTTGCAAGACCTGAGAATAAAGACAGGATCGTGACCAATTATGAGAGAAAGGCTTTAGGACAGTTTGAACCGACTCCGTATTTCTTATCATCCGATCCCGGGACCACACCGGCAGGAGCACGCCCGAACCTGCTTATCAGTGCTCATGATTTTGCTGTATTTATGCAGATGCTTGCCAACGGCGGTACATATAAAGGAAAGAAATTCTTAGGTGCAGGCACAGTAGCTATGCTTCATGAAAACCAGTTAGGGCCTGTTCAGATGGCTGATTTTGAAAATGATTATCTTGCAGGTTACGGATACGGTCTCGGCTTCCGTACACTGCTTACTCAGAAGTACGGACATAACGGACATCTCGGTAACTTCGGATGGACAGGCGGTACAGGCATATGGGTTGAAGCGGACCCTGTAGATAAGTTTGCCGTTGCATATATGCATAACATGTGCCCGAATGACGAGCTTTATCATCATCACAGAGTACGTGCGGTGATAAACGGGATCATGCTGTAAGTAAAGAGTCAGAGGTTTATTTATGAAAAGAAAAATACTTATCATCGATGATGATAAAGATCTGTCGATGATAATATCCGATATGCTTAACGATTACGGATATGAGGTGACGTTGTCTCCCGACAGTGAGACTGCATTTGAGCTGTTAAAGAACAACAGTTTTCAGCTGATACTTTTGGATATCAATCTTCCGGACGCCATAGGTTTTGATGTATGCAGGGAGCTGAGGAGAATATCCTCGGTCCCTGTTATATTTGCCAGTGCCCGTACCAGTGAGACCGACAGGGTATCCGGGCTTGATATAGGCGGGGATGATTATATATCCAAACCATTTTCCATGAAAGAGCTTCTGTCAAGGATAAACGCACTGATCCGCAGAACGTATGGGTTTGCGGATGTAAATAAATCCGTGTCGTTTGGAAATATAACGGTTGATACAGGTGCCCGTACGGTTACCAAAAACGGAAACCCGGTAAATCTCTCTTTAAGGGAGTTTGACTTGCTGGCATATTTGTGCGAACATCCTGATATCGCTCTTAATAAGGAAAAGCTGCTCAGTGAAGTATGGGGGACATATACAGAAGTTTCACCTGCGACACTTGCTGTACATATCCGATGGCTTCGGGAGAAGCTGGAAGATGATCCGGCAGATCCTAAATATATAAAAACCGTTTATAAGACAGGTTATATTTTGGAGTTGAAAAATTGAAAACTAGAATTTTAAGGATCACAATTTTGTTTTCCTGTCTGATCATAGGTATTACCGTATTGCTGATAATTCTGTCAGGTACGAAAGATACTTCTGACAGACGCGCAGAGAAAATACTTGACTGTAACGAGATATCCCAGCTGATAGATATGGGTGAATATGAAAAAGCCCGGGAAAAGCTGGCAGACTTTCAGGACAGTTTACGAAACCCGGTTGATATTGAAAACAATAACACGAAAGTCCTCATAATATGCTGTGCGGCTGTTCTGTGCATTGTTCTGGTATTTTTATATGTATATTTTAAGATCCTTCGTCCTTTTGATAAAATGAAGGATTTTGCATCAGAGGTTGCAAAAGGCAACTTTGATGTACCGCTTAAATATGAACGTTCGAATTACTTCGGAGCATTTACATGGGCTTTTGACATTATGCGTAAGGAGATTACGAGCGCACGGATGGCTGAGCATGAAGCAGTCGAGAACAATAAGACTGTCATCGCCACGCTTTCACATGATATAAAGACACCCATAGCTTCTATACGAGCATATGCCGAAGGACTTGAAGCCAACCTGGATGTATCTCCCGAACGCAGAAGCAGATATCTTCAGGTCATGATGAAAAAGTGTGATGAAGTGACAGAGCTCACAAACGATCTGTTCCTGCATTCGCTTTCAGATATGGGAAGGATTGAGATAAAGCCTGAAGAGATCGATCTGGTGCCGTTCATGGAGCAGACGGTAGCCGAGCTTACGGCGGACAAAAGTGATGTTATATTTATCAAACCTGATTTTTCACCGGTTATTTCAGCTGATAAGAAAAGGATGACGCAGCTTGTGGAGAATCTTATTAATAATTCACGTAAGTACGCTAAGACTGATATCCGTATTTCCATAACTGAAAAAGATAACTTCGTGCAAGTGAGCTTTTCCGATATGGGAAGCGGGATCCCGGATGAGGATATGCCTTTTATCACCGACAAGTTTTACCGTGGGAAAAACTGTGGGAATGAAAACGGTTCCGGACTGGGGCTCTACATTGTAAAATATATCGCCGAGAAGTCGGGCGGTAGCGTGGAACTGCAGAATATGTATCCGGGATTAAAGGTGACAGTTACTTTACCGATGATAAATGAAAAAAATAGAATCTCTTAAAGACTTCTTAATAAGAATGATCATATAATTCTGACCAAGGAATTATGATCGGGAACAGCGGGAACGGAGAACCGTTCCCTATTCCTCAAGTCAGAATTATAACAGGAGATTAAGAATCATGAAAAAAGCTATCATTTCAGCAAAAGATCTGTGTAAAAGCTTCGCACACAACGGCGGGCAGGTCCATATCATACAGAACGTGGATCTGGAAATCTATGAAGGTGATTTTACGATCATCATGGGTTCATCCGGTTCCGGAAAATCCACTCTGCTCTATGCATTAAGCGGGATGGACCGGGCTACTTCCGGCAGAGTGGAGTTAAAAGGCGAAAATATCACCGATATGAGTGAAAAGGAACTGGCTAAGCTTCGTCATACCAGGTTCGGATTTGTATTTCAGCAGATCAACCTTGTAAGCAATCTGTCTCTTTTTGAAAATGTTGCCGTACCCGGATATCTGAATAAGGACCGCTCATCTGCAGAGGTCAATGAGACGGCTGACAGGCTTCTTAAAAAAATGGGGATTTCGGATATAAAAACCCAGCTTCCCTCACAATGTTCGGGCGGAGAGCAGCAGAGATGTGCTATAGCAAGAGCGCTTATCAATACTCCGGACATAGTATTTGCTGATGAACCGACAGGAGCACTTAACCGCCGGAATACCACAGAGGTACTTGACCTTTTTACGCTCTGCAATAAAGAAGGGCAGAGTATCCTTATGGTAACACATGATATCAGGGCAGCTTTAAGAGCCACAAGACTTCTTTACCTGGAGGACGGAAAGATCATCGGGGAACTGAGCCTTCCGCCGTACAGTCCTGAGAATGAAAAAAGCCGCGAGACGCAGGTAAATTCATGGCTTACTTCTATGCATTGGTAGGAGGCGGCACATGGATATCATATTACTTATTAAGAAAAATATCAGATACAAAAAAGGCTCTTTTACAAGTATAATCTTGCTGATGCTGATCATAGCACTTTCAATAACCACTATCGTGAGCATCAAAGAAAACGTGCCGCGTTCGATAGAAAATGCTTATGACCGTGTATATGACAGCAGCATAACTCTTAATATCTGCTCAAAATATCTTACAGACGAAATACTTGAGGAAGTGGCTGCACATCCTTTGGTAAAAAAGGTAGAGGTGAGGGATGCTTTAGCACCGGATAAATATTCTTATTCCAATGAGAAAAAAGGTACATTCGGTATCTGTGTCATGCAGATAGATGCAAGGATTGACAGGGTATGGAATGAGGATTATTCGGATTATGCGGATAACGTCAGGGAGCTTCGTAACGGAGAGGTATATCTTCCGAGAGCAATGGCGGAAAAAGATGGGATAAGTATCGGGGATTCCATTATAATCGGATTTAAGGATGATACATATTCCTATAAAGTGACCGGACTGGTCGAAGAACCTTCCTGCGGAAGCTCGTTTATAGGAAGTAAGGCGATATTTATCTCTGAGGAAGATTTTAAGAGCTTAAGCGAAAAAAGAAAAATGGCTGCAGCTGCAGATCCTGAGGCGGAAAATGATCTGTATAAAGTAATATACATAACACAGGCTGATGATTCAAGCTACAGTGACAGTAAATTCGTTTCGGTACTTAACAGCGAAGTGCGTCTCGGCAGTTTTGCGGCAGGTATGATCACGCGTTATGAAAGCCTGCATTATCAGGGACTGATGCCTGATATCATATCAAATATCTTCCTCTCATTTGTTATAATACTTACGGTGATCGTATTTGTCGTAATGTCAAACAGCATCTCATCAAGTATAGAACTGAATTATGTCGATCTGGGGATACTTAAGGCACAGGGTTATGATAGCGCCAGGTTAAAACTGGTTTTCTTAGGGCAGTATATGCTGGCAGAGGCTGTCGGGGCGGTACTCGGCATCGTCCTGGCATTCCCGGTATGCAGCTTTTTATCACGTGCATTTGAACCGATCATAGGACTCAAGATATACGGCGGCATCAATATCCTTTTAAGTCTCGCCATTATCTTAGGCCTTCTTATCCTGTCGGCAGCCTTTATATTACTGGTGTCGGGAAAGGTCGGCAGTATTTCACCCATAAGGGCGCTCCAGAGCGGACGAAGCGAGGTATATTTTGATTCAAGGCTCAATGTCCCGGTAAGAAGCAGGTTTCTTTCCGCGGGGCTGGCATTAAGACAGTTCACTTCCGGTAAACGCAGGTATGCCGCATCGATAGCGATCGCATCGATACTGGTATTCTTTTTGCTCACTATGACCGGTATGACGGATGCGGTATCCTCTGAAAATGCACAGAGGGCAATGGGAGCGACATCCGAGAATATTGCGATAACAATTCTGCTGGATTATTCTCCGGAGAATACCGTGATCATAAATGAACAGCTTGCACTAGCTGAAAGCGTGATAAAAGACTATACCGAAATACAGGAACGCTACAGGACGTCTACCCGTTATATGCTTCTTAACGGTGAACAGCTTTCATGTATCATAAGCGAAGATGAGGAAACCTATACGATCACGGAAGGAAGAGCACCCCGCTATAAAAATGAGATAGTCATAGGTCAGATTTATGCTGAGGATATGGGATACAAGATAGGCGATGAAGTAAAGGTATCCTATCAGGGCGGTACCGGAAGCTTTATAGTATCGGGATTCTGTACCGGGCTTCAAGATACCGGTAGATTTTTCGGAATGACCGGGGACGGGGCCAGAACTCTGAAAAGTGATTTCGCTGTCCACTGGGCAGGATATAAGTTAAAGGATATAGAAAAGCAGGATGAGATAAAGGACCGGCTTACTGAAGTTTTAATTGATAAATGTACCGTAAAAATCTATAAGCCCGGAGAGGCGGATGAGGTATTTGTTCAGCTCTCAGGTGCCATAAAGGCAGTGATCTATGTAATCTCGGTAATCTTTGCATTGGTAGTCGTATCCATGGTATGTACCAAGACATTTATCAGGGAAAAGACCGACATCGGCATATATAAGTCCTTAGGATTTACTTCGGCCAACTTAAGATTGCAGTTTGCCGTAAGATTCCTTATCGTAGCAGTATTTGGTATAATAATAGGCAGTACACTTAGTCTGGCTTTCTCTGAAAAACTTCTTTCACTGCTTCTCAGGAGTATGGGTATTGTGAACTTTGTGATAGAATACAGGTTTATAACCGTATTCCTTCCTGTAGCAGCCATCGCAGTCAGTTACTTTGTATTTGCATATCTGACTACGGCTAAGATAAAGACGGTAGAAGTCAGAGAACTGATAACGGAATAAAAGGGAGAGGGAACAGGGGACGGTTCTCTGTTCCCAAATTTGGGAACGGAGAACCGTCCCCTGTTCCCTCAGAGAATTGATAATGGAATAAGAGGAACATTAAATGAACATCCTGAATGTTGAAAACGTATCAAAAACATATATGTCAAAACCTGTTCTTGAGCGGGTATCCGTCGGTATAAGCGATACCGACAAGATCGGGGTGGTCGGTATCAACGGGACCGGTAAGTCAACGCTCCTTGCGATAGTGGCCGGGACAGTAGAACCTGACAGCGGGCAGGTGGTGATGAATAATAACCTGCGTATTTCATACCTGCCGCAGAATCCGGTGTTTGATATGGGTAAGTCACTCCTGGAGAATATCACGGACAAGATATATGCAGGCGGTGACCACTGGGATAAGATGGGTGAGATTAAGGCAAATCTCGCGAAATTCGGGATAGACGATCCGGAGTGCAGCCCCGAGATACTTTCCGGAGGGCAGAAGAAAAGAGCGGCACTTGTGGCAGCAGTGATGACTCCGTCAGATCTGTTGATCCTTGACGAGCCGACCAACCATCTTGATTCGGAGATGATAGAGTGGCTGGAGGACTTTTTAAAGCGATTCAAGGGAGCCCTGCTCATGATCACCCATGACAGGTATTTCCTTGATGAAGTGACTAACCGGATCATTGAGATCGATAAGGGTAATACATACAGATACGAAGCAAATTATTCGGGATTCCTTGAGTTAAAAGAGCAGCGTCTGGAATACGAACAGGCAGCAGAGCGTAAGGCAGCAGCCCTATACAGAAAAGACCTTGCATGGATGCTGCGAGGGGCAAGAGCGAGGTCCACTAAACAGAAGGCACATATTGAGAGGTTTGAGGCTCTCAGGGATAGGAAACTTCCGGAAGAGGAACGTTTTGTGACCTTAAGCTCGTTACCTAGCAGAATGGGAAACAAGACCATAATACTTGATAATATATCAAAAGGGTATGACGGACGTATTCTTTTTAAAGACTTTTCATATACATTCGGAAAGCTTGACAGGATAGGAGTGATCGGACCGAACGGGTGCGGAAAATCCACTTTCCTCAAAACCATCATAGGAAGTGTTACTCCGGATACGGGCCTGGTGGAGATCGGGCAGACAATAAAAATCGGATATTTCGGTCAGGAGAATGAAGCTCTTGATGAAAATAAACGTGTGCTTGATTATATCAAGGATGTAGCTGAATTCATAAGAACTCCTGACGGCCTCGTCTCGGCGACCATGATGTGCGAGAGATTTCTTTTTACTCCCGATATGCAGTATGCACCGATAGCCAAGCTTTCGGGTGGTGAGAAACGCAGGCTCTATTTGCTTAGAGTACTGATGGAAGCGCCCAATGTGATCATTCTCGACGAGCCGACAAACGATCTGGATATCCAGACATTGCGTATTTTAGAGGATTATCTGGACAGCTTCCCGGGTATCATACTTACGGTCAGTCATGACAGATATTTCCTGGACAGAGTGGTTACCAGGGTATTTTCTTTTGAAGGAAACGGAAAAATCCTGCAGAGTGAAGGCGGGTACTCGGATTATGCAGCCCGTAAGGGAAATGCTAAAGAAGAAGCAGATAAAGCGATAGCAGGTAAAGCAGCTAAAGGTCAGAATAAACAGGGCACTACCGATAACGATGACGCGGATAAGACAGCTAAAAACAGGAACCGCACGGTACGTGAAAAGACTAAGCTTTCCTATGCCGAACAAAAGGAATATGACAACATAGAATCGGAAATAGAGAAGCTTGAGAGCCGCTGTGCGGGGCTGGAAAAAGAGATAGCAGCGTCATCTACGGATTATACACGCCTTATGCAGCTGCAAAATGAGAAGGAAGAACTTGAAGTTGCGATAGAAAATAAAATGGAGCGTTATATAGAACTTCAGGAAATGGTAGACAGCTTCGCTAAAAAAGATAAGTGACACATATGTGTGCCATGTCATAAAAAGAAAGGGGTTTAAGGATGAAAAAATGTGGAAGAATTAGTAAAGTATTGGCGTTTCTGTTGGCTTTCATTTTGGTTGCTTCACTTTTGGACTTCGTTCCCGCAGCGGCCGCAGATAATGAGTTTAAGGCTGTATATACGGTTAAGCAGCTGAAAAAGGCGATGAAAGCGAAGAGTGCATCATCCATAGTTTTCAGGACTGAGACATATAATGACATTACAATTCCTTATGTTAAGGCGGCCAAAAACAAAACTATTTACATAGATGCACCGCACGCAAACATCACCAATAAGTCGAAATTTAAATCGGTCAATATAAGATCGATTGCGTCCTATACCGAGGCAGTATCCGGCAACACGATCACCTGGCACAGTTCTTATGAGGAAAAAATAATAGTTGCAGAGGGCAAAACGGTTAAAAAGCTTACTATCGGAAATTGGTATGGAGGCGATGACTACGGTTATGTATTAAGGCAAAGCGCCAAGATTAAAAGCCTGGCTATGGTATCATATACCGGCAGGAAAAGCAAAACAGATAAAAAGAAAAATACCGTAACTATAGAATATTACGGCGAATATGACGATGAAGAAAGTTATGAAGCCGTTTACGAGCTTGATAAATACGGAAGGATCGTAAATAAGACAACAACCACGCTTGGTGATGACGCCGGCAAGGTAATGAAATATTCATACAAATATGATAAAAACGGTAACTACATTGAGAGCGCATGCACGGAACCGGAATATGCATATACTTCAACCACATATGAATACGACGCAAACAATAATCTTATAAAAAGAGAGTTAAAAAATGACCATGAGATAATCTATTTAAACAAATATGAATATGATACAAAAGGTAATTTGACCAGGATGGAATTTGGCTCATATGGTGAGAAACCGTCTGTTAGAGAACTCAAATATGATAAAAAGAGCAGATGCATCGAGGATAAGGAAGAAGGCGGGGACTATACCTATTTAGCAACATATAAATATGATTCTGCCGGAAGGTTAACAAAAGAAACATTTAGCAGACCCCGATATAATTACAGTACTGAATACAAATATGATAAGAACGGAATGCTTATAGAAGAAACAGAAACTCCGGCTTCATATACTACACATTATTCACGGGATTATCTGGGAAATTGTATTTTTACGACAACAAATCATGTTACAGAGGACGGCTTCCTTTATGATATGGGACATGTAACCCTGGAAAACAGCTATCTGGGAGATACACAAAGGTACGAAGATGGTTTTATATCGCCCGTACATGATGGAAGCTTTGATAAGGAAGAATACGAAAAAGCCGGTTACACTGTTGTTGAAACCGTCGAGGAATTCATAAATGCCATCGCTCCCGGTGCAAAGATCATGATCGCTCCAGGATATTACAACATGAGTGAATTTATAGAAAACCACAGCTCCTATGTGACAAATCATGTAGTTATAGATGATAACTGGGCGGATGGTCATGAGCTTGTCATTGTTGATTGTGATGACCTCGTAATAAGCGGAGGAGCAACTTCGAGCTATGTGACGGAATTGGTTATAGACGCTACACACTCGGCGGTTATAAAGTTTGAGCATTGTAATAATCTGAAACTTAATTCTTTAACACTCGGACATACGAAACAAGGGTCATGTTACGGCAATGTTGTTCAGCTGTATCAGTGCAGCAATGTAGGATTATACAACATGGATCTGTTTGGATGCGGTGTATACGGGATCGGGGCAAATACCATATGCTCGGATATAAGGGTGTATAACAGCATAATCCGTGATTGCAGCGGTGGGATTTTCGAATTTGAAGGTATCCATGGTCCTGTAACCTTTACAAATTGTCTGTTCTTTGACTCGGAAGACGGTGGAAGTTATTGGAGTGCATCTGATAAGCCTTTGCAGATTACGTTTAAGAAATGCTATTTCGGCGAGAAAGAAAGCGAATACTTACGATCCAGGGACGATCTGAATTTTGAGGACTGCCTGTGGTGCGAAGTTACCGCAGAGCCCGAAGACTAAAATATATTGATGAAAAGCATGGACAGAGAGGTGTTTTTATATGGTACGGGAAGCAAAAAAAGATGATCTGGAAGCTTTATTGAAACTGTATTTGTTTTTGCATGAAGAGAACATACCCGAGCAAAACGAACATCTGGAAAAAACTTGGAATCAGATTATAGGAGATCCAAACCACCATCTGATAGTCAATGAGATAGACGGACAGATTGTTTCATCCTGTGTATGCGTTATAATACCGAACCTTACCAGGAATGTCAGACCGTACGCTTTTGTGGAAAATGTCGTAACACACGCTGACTATCGTAAAAAAGGGTATGCCGGAGAGTGCCTGGATTATGCAAGGAAGATCGCAGAACGGGAAAGTTGCTATAAGATGATGCTGCTTACCGGATCAAAGAAACCGGAGACCTTGCATTTCTATGAGAAGGCAGGATATAACAGCACTGACAAGACAGCATTTATTCAATGGCTCGGAATGGATAAATGATACAGGAAAGGGGATTTGTGTATGGATAAAGATTGGGCTGAGAAAAACAAAGAAATTCAGAAACTGATATCTAAAGAAGCTACTTTTAATGAAGCCATAGAAAAGCTTATCGCATTCAGGGAAGAAATGTTTGGGCAGATCACATCGATCGTTGAAGGATATCCTAAGGAGGCTTTTTATCAGATGCCGTTTGCAAAAGCAGCCGGATATCACAGCAAAACTCTTGCATATTCTATATGGCACATATACAGGATAGAGGATATTGTTGCACATGAGATTATCTTGGAGGATGAGCAGGTACTGTTTAAGAAGGATTATCTTAAAAAGATAGGCTCTCCGATCATAACAACAGGAAATGAACTCGAAGGTGAAGAGATAACTGAATTTTCAAAAAAGCTGAATGTGAAGGAACTTCATCTGTATGCGAAGGCGGTAAAGGATTCAGGAAATAAGCTTCTTAAAAAACTAAGCTATAAGGATTTGAAGAAAAAATTCACTGATGAAACAAAACAAAAGCTGGCAAAAACAAAATGCGTCAGCAACGATGAAAATGCTGTTTGGCTCATCGATTACTGGTGTAATAAGGATTTAAAAGGGCTTATTCTGATGCCTTTTTCACGTCACTGGATCATGCATATAGAAGCTATGCGTCGCATAAAGGACAAACTGGATAAGATTGCTGTAAAAGGTTAACATTAAGAAGGTCTTGGAGGCTATAAAATAAGAGAGGAAAGTGAAATGTCGGTAGACAAAGGTAAGGAGTGGACATTCGACACTATAGCTGAATTATACGAAAAGATCAGGCCGGGTTACCCGGACGAACTGTATAATGCGATATTTGCTTAGGTTGCAACCTTAGGTTGCGCAACTTATAAAAAAAGCACTTGTCGGTTGGTGGAAGGTCATACATATATTTGTTAATCTATAGTTGCGACGCGGAGCTAGACCAATGCCACTAAGTTAGTGTCATTATGGTAAAAATGTTTGTAAAAACAACTATAGATAAGGAGAAAATGATCATGAGCTTTGGAAAAAACCTTCAGTATTTACGTCAGCTAAGTAAAAATATGACACAGGAAGCATTGGCAGAAAAGCTAAATGTGAGCCGCCAGACTGTTTCAAAATGGGAGATGGACACAGCAAAACCCGAGATGGATAAGGCACTTGAAATATGCAAGGTGTTTAACTGTTCCTTGGATAATCTCTTCAGGGAAGAAATGGATAAGCACAGCGAAGCATATTCCAACCTGCGTGTGGAAGAAGTTGCCGGGTTCCGCTATGTGGAGCACACTGTTGTAAGCACGGATCCGGAAAGTGATGCTATCGAGAGAATGTATAGATATGCCAAAGAGAACGGCATTGAGAATCCTAAAGTGATAGGATGGGATTTCCCGAATCTTTCGCAGGAACAGGTTAATGTATTCAATATGCATGGATACACTGCGGCTTTGATACTGCCTGACGGTGTGAAGCCTGACGGCCTTGAGATCAAGGAGCAGCCTACGCATAAATATGCGGCCATCCACATCGACAGACCTTTTGATAATCCGTTTGTTACGATCCCCGGAGCTTATCATACCTTGGGAGATTATATGAGAACCAATGGCCTTGTCCACGTGGAAAACGGAGTAATCCCGTGCTTTGAGACAGATGGGGAAGGCATGGATGTATATTTGGCTTGTAAGTAGAGGATGGTTTATGAATTTACAGTTTTTACCCGCCGGTACTTCGGATGCATTGACGTTAACCGGCATATCAAAACGCTCTTTTGAAACTGATGTTTTAGTCGGGGGACCTTCGAAAGGAGGTCCGCCCGGATATATGTCTGTTCCGTTTTATACGAAGATGGCAAGGATGAAGCATCTGTATAAATTAACGGATAACGGTCTGATCGTCGGAGGAGCCATCTTAAGCCCGAAGGATGATGCTCTGAACATCGAAAGGATTTTTATAGCGCCGGAGTATTTTCGAAAAGGTTATGGGCTTTTTATGATGCAAGAAATAGAAGGTTGTTTTACAAATTTAAAGAAGTTTATGCTTGATACTCCCGACTGGAATGTCAGGACGAATGCTTTTTACAAAAAACTTGGATATAAGGAAGTCCGCCGGGAAAAAGGACTTGTATACTATGTAAAATCATAAATTGAGCAATGATAGGACAGAAAATCCTGTACTTTTGATTTTTCAAAATACAGGATTTTTTATTATAAATAATTGGGCAAACGAACTTGAAAAATTGGCTATAAAGAGATAAAATAGAAATGGTCATAAGAAATATTGTGATAAGAAAAAAGCCAAATTTGTAAAGAAAGGGATGGGCGATGAAAAAATCAACGATAAAGAAGCTTCTTTTGATATCTGTACCATTGATTGCTGCTATTTTGGTTATTTGTCTTGTTGTTATCCCTAAGGTAAAATCTGCAAATGAGGACACTAAGGACAAAACCGGAGTGGATTCAGATAGTGAAATCGGGAAAATGTCCGCCACGGACCAAAGCATTCTCAGTGCAGTTGATTTTGATCATGAACTGAGTTCATATCAGCCCAAGAAGGATCATTACAATTTCTATTTTACATATAAAACCGTTCATGCATGGTGGGATGCGGTTGCACTAGGTATGGAGGATGCCCAGAGGCAGTTCCTGGATAAAGGCATAGTCATTACTTATGAGTATATGGCTCCTGATGGAGCTTCGGCTGAAGACCAGATAGAGAGGCTCAAAAAAGCAGCACTGGAGGATTATGATGTCATAGGCGTAGATGTGGCAGATGAGGATATCATATCGCCGGTCATTGACGAGATGATAGATTCAGGAAATAAGGTTATGACTTTTTCAAGCTCCGATGCTTCAGAAGACTGTAAGAGGATCGCATACGTCGGGAACACACATAACTATGAGGACGGAGCTAACCTTACAGAGGCACTTTGTAAAAAGCTCGATTATAAAGGCAAAGTGGCGATCCTGGTCGGAAGTGTAGGAGCTCCTTGTCATGAGGACAGGGCTCAGGGGGCTAAGGATGTCATAGGAAAATACAGCGGCATGAGTATTGTTGCTGTCGAATACGATATGGATTCCGTGGATCTTGCTTATGATCTTACAAAGAAGATACTGGCTGATAATCCTGATCTTGACGGGATCATCTGCTGCAATATGAGTAATCCGGTCGGTGCAGCCCGTGCAATTATCGAGGAGAACAGCAATGCGGTCATCGTAGGTATGGACCATGATAAAGAGGCGTTGCATTACCTGAAGGACGGAGTTATTTACTGCCTGGGTGTTCAGGATTGCTACTCTATGGGATTTGATACTATTCAGGTAGCGGTTATGATCGCGGACGGTGTCCTTCCGGGTTCACAATATCCTGAAAAAAGCGAGATGACAACGACGCTGATCTATCAGCAGGATGCGGCAGCGATGCTTGAGACTCTTTATGGAGATAGATAAAGATGAAGATTAAACGGGTTACAAATAAAACCTTTGTCCTTACTGCGACAATAGGAAGTATTTTGATAATGGTCATGGTTTTGGTCAATACCATATGGTCGGCAAGGCAGACTTATACTGCTACCGATAATGCGGTTTCTGCTGTCAGCTCGTTTTATCTTGAAGCTATGGCGGACCGTCGGGCAAAGACGATCACAAACCTGATAAGTAATAACTTCACACAGATGGAAAAGGCATTAACGATCTTTTCTGATGAAGGGATAGAGGATCAGGAACATCTTAGAAGTGTGATAGGAATGATAAAATCCCTGCTTTCCTTGAACAGGCTGGCTTTGGTGGATGAGGATAATATCGTATATACGCAGTACACCACATATACAGGAGGAAGCCGGCATGATTTCCTGTCTAATGAGAAGCTGAAAGACAGAATAATAAGCACAGTCTATCTTTACGGTTCTTCGACACAGCTGTGCCTGGTTATACCTGCGGACGGACTGACGATGATGGGCAGATCCTTTAAGGCATGTTTTGTCCAGATAGATATCGGGGAGATTGTTAAGCTTCTCGCTTTTGAGGATCAGGGAAGAACAGATTTCGGTATATATTCGAAGGACGGCGAAAACCTTTCGGATACCGAGCTGGGATCGATAATATCAGGATTAAATATACTTGATGCTACAAATAAGGTATTGACTGATGATAAATGGAAGGAACTTAAAAGTGATTTTGAAACAGAAAAAGCCGGCCATCTGACATTTAAACAGGATAAAGCAGATGAGACGCTTTATTATGTTCCCATACCCGGGACGGGCTGGCAGATGGTCGTTTTGATCCGTGGAAGCATTATAAATGAACAGATCAGGGGAATAAGTGACCAGAATCTCTCGTTCAGTATAAGACAGATCGTGTTTACCGTAGTTGCCATGATCATATTTGCAGCTATACTGTTATTGATGCTGAGAAGGATATCGGCTGTACAGCTTGAAGCTGAGAAGGAAAACAGCAGAAACTTCATGAGTATGGCGAATACGGATTCATTGACCGGGATAAGGAATAAACATGCTTTTTCAGCATATGAGGAATCATTGGATGAAAGCATACGCAATAAAGCGATACAAAATATAGCTGTAGCTGTCTGTGATATCAATGGCTTAAAGCATGTAAATGATACGCTTGGACATGCGGCAGGAGACAAGCTGATCAAAGATGCAAGCGTAATGCTGTGCGAATACTTTAAGCATGGTGCGGTATTCAGGATCGGCGGGGATGAATTCGTTATCATTCTTCAGGGAAAAGGATTTGACACTAAGGACGAGGTAATAAAGGAGTTTAACCAAAAGGTAGAAAGTAATATCAGTACCGGAGGCGTTGTCATCTCGCTCGGCTCCTCTACGTTGACTGAGGGTGATGAGCAGCTGAAAGACATATTCAAGCGTGCCGATCAGATGATGTACGAGCGTAAGAAAGAACTGAAAGGAATGGGAGCAATAACGAGAGATACATAAGAGAAAAAAGGTTTACAAAGAGGTCCTGCACTACAGATTTTTTAAGTGCAGGATTTTTTATGTTTTAAACACGACATATAGTTGTCATGTTAAGCGTGATATGATATACTTGTAACGTGAGGGAGGGCGTTATCATAGATGAAAATAGACAGGCTTATAGGGATTTTATCTGTATTGTTACAAAAGGATATGGTCACGGCACCTGAGCTGGCTGAACACTTTGAAGTATCCCGCAGAACCATCAACAGGGATATCGAAGCACTTAGCAAAGCCGGTATACCTATACAGACACTGCAGGGCTCGGGCGGCGGCATCAGTATCATGAACGGGTACCGCATGGACCGGACAATCCTTACATCAAAGGATATGCAGATGATATTGGCGGGGCTCCGGAGCCTGGACAGCGTGAGCGGAAGCGGATACTACGGACAGTTGATGGAAAAAATCCAGACAGGCTCTTCTGAACTGATCAGCGGAAGAGATTCTGTACTGATCGACCTGTCATCATGGTACAAGACTTCACTGGCACCAAAGATATCAACCATTCAGGATGCGATAGAGAATAGGCACATACTGGATTTTTACTATTACGCACCATCGGGAGAAAGTGAACGATCTATAGAACCGTATTATGTTGTTTTCAAATGGACGAGCTGGTATGTGTATGGCTGGTGTTTAACACGGAGGGACTACAGGCTGTTTAAGTTGAACCGTATGGATAAGGTGAGGGAGACTGGGGAATCTTTTGTCTGCAGAAATGCACCGGTACCGGAGCTCAGCTCAGAGCTTGTGTATCCGAGAAACATTATACTTAAGGCACTGTTTGATCCGGATATGAAGTGGAGACTGGTAGAAGAATTCGGACCGGACTGCTATGAAGTACAGAAAGACGGAAGACTGCTCTTAATCCGTGACTACAGCGATATGGAGAATCTGACCATGTGGATGCTGACTTTCGGGGATAAGGTGGAAGTGCTTGATCCGCCGGAATTGAGAGATAATCTGAAAAATATGGCAGAATCAATGATAAAAATATATGGAGGAAAGTAAAATGGGAGAAATTGAAAGATACGACATAAGCGAAGAATGGGCACATTCAGGGATGATCAAGGCAGGTGATTTTTGTTTCTTAAGTTACTGCGTAGGAAATATCGGAGGTACTATAGAAGAACAGATAAACGGGGCTTTTGATCAAATGGAAAAGAGACTTGCGTTGGTAGGCCTTACTCTGGAATCTGTAGTTCAGATGGATTGTCTGTTTAGAGACGTTTGGAATATCCCGGTCATGGAGAAGATAATAAAGGAAAGATTCAAAGGGAAGTATCCGGTAAGAAAATCCATCCAGACCGAGTTCGCACATGTGGGCGGAAAAGAAGGACTGCAGTTTCAGGCTGATGCAGTTGCATATGTTGGATGAGAGGATAGGGTATGCGGATAATTACAAAACAGCAAGCTATACAGTTCATTCTTTTAAAACAGGGATTGATAGGTACATACCGATTCACCGGAAAAGAGGGGGCTTATGATTATATACGTCAGGCGGGATGCATCCAGTTCGATCCGGTTGATGTATGCGGTAAGAATGCTGAGCTGACTTTGCAGCCCAGAGTAAAAGGTTTTAAGAAGTCCATGCTTTGGGAACTGCTGTATGAGGACCGTAAACTGATAGACTATGTGGATAAGGAATTATCCATTTGGCCTGTAGAAGACTGGCCGTATTTTGCTCCATACAGAGAACGCAGCTACCGTATGGGTGATACTTTCGAGGGAATGCAGGAACTTAAGAAAGAGGCTATAGCTTATATCAAAGAGAACGGTCCGGTCTGTAGTGATACATTGCCTATTGAGGGCGAGATTTATTGGCATTCTTCGATGCATTGGAGCGGTAACTGGCATAAAAAGTCACAGGCGGCAAGATCGGTCCTGGAGCAGCTATATACAGACGGTGAACTGATCATTCATCATAAAAACGGAAGTCGTAAGTATTATGATATTGCAGAGAAATTTCTGCCGGCTGAATTATTAAACACCAAAAATCCATGCCAAACTGAACTTGAATTCATTTCATGGCGGGTTCTTCGCAGAATCGGAGCGGTCGGACTATTGTGGGATAAGAACAGTACGGCATTTTTAGGTATTGATCTTAAAGCGGACTTGAGAAAAAAAGTATTGTCCGACCTGGTGGCGGATGGAAAAATACGATCGGTTATGGTTGAAGGCATAAAGGTTCCTTTTTATTACCTGACCGAAGATGAAGAGCTCATGCAGAAAGCTTTGGATGGGAGTACAGACTTTAAAACGAGGATGTCCTTTATTGCACCACTGGACCCGCTTTTATGGGATAAGGCTTTGATACTGGCTCTGTGGGATTTTGGGTATTCATGGGAAATATATACGCCTGCGGAAAAGAGAAAGTACGGATACTATACTCTTCCCATTTTATATCGGGATCGATTTGTCGGACGGATCGAGGCTGTTCCAAATCGTAAGGAAGGTGTTCTTAGGGTTAATGGCTTATGGTGGGAGCCGGGGATCCGCCAAACAAAAGCATTAAACTCTGCATTGGAGAAAGCATTAAGTAATTTTGCAAAATTCAATGATTGTAAAACGATAGTATTTAATCCTGAATTTAAGATATCAAGCGGGAATTCTCGGCAATTAAATTACCGAGATGAAAGCGTTTTCTCTTGACATCCGAACATATGTTTGCTATAATAAGAGTATGAATAAAGCTATCAAATACAGATGCTTAAATGTATTTTTTAATTCCAGTCCGCGATAGTAAATTCTAGGCTTCTTGATTTTACTTCTGCACATATATTTGCCCTATTGATATTTATACGTTGATATCTTTATAATGGTCAAGCAGATGATTGCCTGTCTGTGCAGATTGGAGCTATATGATGAATAAAGGCAATCAAAAACACTTAACCTTTGATCAGCGTATAGAGATTGAAAAGGGATTAGCCGAGAATAAATCTTTTGCTGAAATAGCAAGATCTATTGGCAAGGATCCTTCCACAATCTCAAAAGAAGTACGCTTACATGCTCAGGTAAAAGAAAGACCTGATCCAGGATACACTAATCCACCCTGTATACATCGTAAGGACTGCAAAATCGTATTGCTCTGTGATGAACAGTGCGGGAAAATGTGCAAGATATGTACACGTCCACACTTTCGGTGTATAGATGTATGCCCTAATTATGAGACCGCTGAATGTAAAAAACTCGAAAAGCCACCTTATGTATGTAATGGTTGCGGGAAAAAGGCCCATTGTTTAATGCCCAGGAAATTTTATTCCTCAAAGTATGCGCATGACGAGTATAGGAGCGTTCTAGTTGAGTGCAGAACCGGCATAAATCAGACACCGGAAAGCATACAAGCCATGAACGATCTTCTTGTTCCTCTTTTAAAGGATAAACATCAGTCTATCGGACATGTATACGCTACGCATGCCGAAGAGATAGGGTGTTCAAGAAGAACTCTATACACTTATATCAATGACAGCGTTTTTGCTGTCCGCAACGGTGACCTAAGACGTTCTGTAAGGTACAAGAAGCGGAAAAAAGCCACTCAAGCGAGTACAAGGGACCGTTCTTACCGTAAGGGGCACAACTACGATGATTTTCTCAAATATCTCAAAAGCCATCCTGGTGTAAATGTAGTTGAGATGGACTGTGTAGAAGGGCAAAAAGGAGAAAATAGAGTAATTTTGACTTTCACATTCCGTAACTGCAACCTAATGCTTATGTTCCTGCTTGAGCATCAAAATCAGGAGTGCGTACTTGAGGTATTCAGATGGCTTGAAGCCGTTCTTGGTCAGGAAGCATTCAAGAGACTGTTCCCTGTGATACTTACTGACGGCGGCACTGAGTTTTCTGCCCGTGAAGCTATGGAAACATTCAATGACGGTCAAAAAAGTACTATAGTATTCTACTGTGACCCCTACTGTTTCTGGCAGAAAGGGGCGTGCGAGAAGAATCACGAATACATACGCTATATCAAACCCAAGGGAAGCTCTTTTGCTGATCTTAATAAAGATAAGGTCCATTGCATGATGGATCACATAAACAGCGAAAAAAGAGACAGTCTCAATGGGCACAGCCCATATGAACTATCTCTTTTACTCCTGGACAATAAAATTCATAAAGCAATGGGTCTGGAGCTAATAGTCCCAGACGAAGTTATGTTATGTCCAGCCCTGTTGAAATAAAATAGTATAAGCACAGGCAGATTTCACTGCACCAGAATTTAGTCTTACACACAAGGCATGTGGAATCTAGTCTCGCACACTATTTTCCAGATGCCCCATTAGCATGCAAAAAACTTTAAAACTGGGTGCTTATGGGCTCATTATATATCAAAAATATGAAATTGTTAAGGTATAAAATCGGAATTTAAATCCGTATTTTATGAAAAATATCAGTAACTGGAATTAAATTTTTCATTTAAGTAGTGTTATAGAATCGTAATTTATTAAAG
>JAEEGG010000450.1_pt1 | contig 138959 bp, 104 predicted proteins | sample 9134161 | NCBI WGS metagenome assembly JAEEGG01 (sample SAMN16246543, study PRJNA631951) | gut metagenome | biome: gut microbiome; feature: rumen; material: CR-attached | host: Bos | place: Iran: Karaj | collected 2018-10
GCAGTTTCTCCCAAGTCACTCTTAGCCTCGACGGAGTGAGACTTCGTTTGTGGCCCAATAGAGTGGACTTGTATGTGGAGTTTCCTTTTTTGAGGGAGTATCCACCAACCTTCCCGATACTGTCACGCATAACATTGACCCCATAGCCCTTTGCTTTCAGCTTCGCCTCGTAGGTATTGAAGTCGAAAGAGTCCATTTCCTTCAGTGCCTCGATGCAGGCATTGGTAATCTCGTCGATGTTCCATTCTCGCTTGGCCATCGATTGAACCCACCCACGCTGCTCGTTGATTATGTTCGCAGCCATTGTGGCCCGTTTGCCAATCATGTATTCGTTGTTTACGTTGCCGTCCATGTCGATGCGGTTGGCATTGATATGAAGGTGGAGTATCTGGCTCTTGCTGTCGTGGTGAAGTGACACGACATACTGGGTATTGGCCAAATGAGTATGCGGGTCATCATTCTCCCTGTCTGGGCGTTTGAGACAGACGGCATCAAACTCTCGGATGAAGTCGTCTGCGAGTTCCTGCCAGTCTGCCATCGTCCACCCTTCCGTCTCTTCCTTGGCTGGGGACAATTCAATTCGTATCGAGGTGTTCTTGATGCGGCGATGTCCCTGAAGCTTCTCCTTGAACTGCGCCTGATGGAGCATCATCCTCGACCAGATTGACGAGGTAGTGAGACCTTCAGGCAGGTGACCAACCTTCACAATCTCAGCCAACTCCTTGTCGGCTGAGTATCTGACGGCATTGCTGCCGTGTGTGATATTATTCGCTTTCGCTATCATGGCTGTGTAAGTTTTAGTCTTTCATCTGCTCAAGAATGGTGTCCCACTGCACAATGATGTTGTTGATGGCCAGGATCCACTCGCGCATGAAATCAGGGTCGTTGAAGTAGTTCCTAATCTGCTCCTGAGTCTTGCCTTTCAAGGCACTACGGATATGGACCAGGTCACCACGTGCGTCGGAGAGGCTCTTGTAAGCCTCTATCTCACGTTCAGTAAGATGCAGCTTCGGCTCATTACCGATAAAATGCTTACGGCTATACTCACTTACAGACAAACCACAGGCTTCTGCATTCTTCAGCCCAATGGCGTACTCTTCATCGTTGACGCGGAAGTCAACGTGACGGTCGCGATTGGCGACCTTTCAATCTTGTTATTCTGTTTCATATTACAATATTTACGTTCAATCATCTTCTCAATTAGTGGTCAGCCCAATGCGAGCTTGCGAGCGTTCAAGAATCCAAACGGAAGTACAAAAGGGTGCGCCCTTTTTGTACGACATTGGAACTTCTTGTTAATAAGGAACGTTTTGACGTGTACGACAATCCACAATGCTTTCGACACTGTGCTCGCTGCGCATGGAACTGACATTTTATTATTTCTTCTCCAGCAGGTTCGTCCGGTCAACTTGGATGTCTCGCATGGAGTGACTGGTCTCTATTTCTTTTTTTTCATCTGGTTGATAAACTCCTGAAGCGACATCGCCGGAAGTGTTACGACCATCATCCTCGGCATCCTGTACACTATTATATATTGTAGGGCTGTCGTGGGATATAGACTGTGGAGAAACTGAAGTCTGATCGCTGCGAACGTTTTCTTCTGAAACCGTTGCAAGAATTTGTTCCGTTTGTGTAGGATTGACTGTGGAATCAGCGGAACCAGCAACCATATTGACGGCATTGTCGTTGGCTGGGGGATTATTCTCTGGGAAACGTTCCTTCATCGGGACATAGAAGGGATTGAGAATCTTCTGACCGTCAATATACCAGGCAGAGACGCACAGCAGGGTATGGATGCTTGTGCGGTTGTTCTGTTCGGTTGAGACAAGTTCCAGTTCGTTCATCGTGTCGAGAACTCTGGAAACGGTCTTGCGGTCACATCCCCACAAACGGGAAAGCTCCACTTCAGAGATTACCACTTGTCCGATTTGGACGTAAGTTTCAAAGCCCTTCTTCTTATACTCATGATAAGAAGTGGATGCCTGTCCGATGAGCGACACAAGCGCCTTCATACGGTCAATACCATACTTGCTTGTCGCAAGGAATCTCGCCTGACTCTCAGACAGGACGAGACAATAGAAAACTTCGTTCTTCATTTATATATCAATTTTGAATTATACTCATCCATATTACTGACATTTACCCAGCTTAAAAACATCATTACGCTCAGGCACCTGATCAGTCCCGTCGTCTTTCTTTGTAGCTACTATACGATTCTGCCGTATCCATGCCAGAATGTCCGCTTTCTCAAAGTAGATCATCTTGCCGTTCGGACGATAGAAGGGGATGCTTCTGTCGGATGTCATCTTGTAGAGTGAACTGCGGGCAATGTCCATGAATCGGGATGCCTCTTCCACAGTCAATACTTCCTTGGCATTGTCAAGGATGTCCTCCACGGCTTCTAAGCGCTTCTGGAGTTCTTCAATCTGCCTTTGCAGGCAGCCGTCCTTTCGGGCGTTTCTTTGTTGTTCCATTATTTGTCTATTTTAGTTTATAATAATGTGTCTCGGTTGTCTGACGACCCTTGTCATCCTTATTTCGATTTGTTACAATCGGAAAACCGGGCGCAAAGGTAAGACAAAGCATCCGAATGAGTGGCCTCTGTAAAAAATGGTTCTGTATTTAACGTTTCACTGACTTTTCATTGGAACATTGAGAAACACTTCAATTCAGTGAAGAGTTAAATATTGATTCAAAATTTTCAGCCACAGCCTGTTTCTTCTTTTTGAATTACCTTTGCCGCCAGAATAAAAAGTACAACACAAAAACTAAATCAAAATGGAAATAATTTCGATAGAGCGCAGCACCTACGAGGAGCTGCTGACGAGCTTCAACAACTTCGTCGAACAAATGAAAAAGATGGTCAGCAGAGGCACAGACAAAAGGCTGGGCGACTGGCTCGACAACCAGGACGTGTGCCAAATGCTGAACATTAGTCCGAGAACTTTGCAGACGCTCCGTGACAACGGGACGCTGGCCTACTCACAAATCAACCGCAAGATTTACTACAAGCCAAAAGACGTAAAGGGGATTCTCACCGTTGTTGAGGAGATGAGGAAGTCCAAGTGTATGAACTTAAAACGCAGTGCCTATGAATGAGCTGATCATGCCGCATAACGCTGGTGTCAGGAATGCGCTGGAAAGCATGAAGGAAGTGCTTGCGCTTTACAAGAAGGTGACGGGTAATTATCGCCCGATGCTTGACGGCGAGCGATACCTGACGGACAAGGAGGTCTCGGAGATTCTGAAGGTCAGCCGCCGTACCTTGCAGGAGTACCGTAACGACGGCATCCTGCCGTATATCTTGTTGAGCGGCAAGGTGCTCTATCGTGAGCGCGATTTGGAAGATGTCTTGGAGAAATGCTATCACCCTGCCTATCGGATGATGGATAAGTGATATTCCAGCCAGAGCGATTTCCCTTCTCGAAAGGAGTAGAAACAGAAAGACGGGAGCCTGAAACCAGTCAGTGCTTCCGTCTTTCTGTTCATTTCGTGTGATATTCCGTCCGTCGCTTATCCCCTCTGCTGATGCGCAGAAAGAGCATGGGATTGAAACGGGCGGGGCTTGTGTGGGAAATACGCTCGCAGCCTGCCGAGAGGAAGATTTTCTATGCAAGTATCGTCCGTTTCATGAGAAGCCCGTGCTACCTTTGCATCGGCAGTGGAGTGAGCGATAGACGGCTTCCACATGCTGTTGTTCCATCCTATTCTTTTCTCTGAACAGAACTAGGCCACTCACAAGATGCAAGGCATAAGCAATACTCTGGTTTTCAGAATTGCCTCTCAATCCCTTCTTTAAGTTCCTAATAAATTCAACACAGATCTAACTGATATTATTCAAATGATGAAATCATATCCACTTACTGCTTAGCATTCTTATCGTCATCAAACATCTTATTCAGATGGATCAAGAGTCGTTTAATATCATCGTCATTCATTCCTGCTTCCCTTAATTTCTTAATCTCCGAGAACATGGCTGTCTCAAAACTGGCCTCTGCCCTACTGAAATTCTCGATATTCTTCGTAGCCGACTTGTCTGGTTGGATAAACCTAAGTTCGAAATTATTATCCCTTAGCAGCTTGAATTCTTTCACTAGCAGATCCATCGTGTCACCTACCCCGGTCAACACCAACCATCCTTTCGTCCTAGTCATAGAGGTAAAAAGCATATCGCGTAATATAACATTGTCAGGATTAGCAAATACTGCGTCCAATCCACAGATAATCACTATACCACATTCGTTTCCCTTTGCCTTGTTTACTGTCGATAAAGTAACAAGTCCATCTTTAAAAAACTCGGAATCTGATGAATCTAACAACTGATATGTACAGATATTATATTTCAATAGTTCTTTGGTAATATTGCTAAAATAACCTGCAACATTTTTCTTATCTATACAAATTACACAGACATCAGTAGGCAGCACCCCCTCTTTATGAATATAGTCATCTATCAGTTCTGCAATTGCAATGCTCTCTTGCAACCAATTGTCATATCTGAATGCTCGGATTGAGTTTTCTTTGAATCGGTCGTTTGAAAAAGAAGGAGTATTTTCTTCAGGTCTGACGATAACCATTTCATCGCCTGTTTCCGAGTTTCCTTTTAATACTTTAAATCCTAAATCTTCCCATTGTTTATTTGACTCTAAGCGTTGTAACACCTTACTATTGTAAATACCAAGTCCGAAAGCAAAAGCCGAAATAAGTGATAATCTTGGCGTTCTGTAACAGCGCTTTAGGGCAATATCTTGATACTGAGCTTCATTTGATAAATCCACAAGTGGTTTATTCTCACTATCAAAGCCAAAAGTGTTGTGTTCGTCTTGAATCACAACGTCAAATATATTTTGAAATTCATCGTATGCCCAGCAAACTCTTTTTGTTTTACAAAGTTTATAACATAGTTGGTAAAATTCTTTGGGAAAATCTTGACCTTCATCTATGAGAACCATATCATACTTGGGACTGATCTTATTCTTTAAGAGCTCACCACATGCATATGCAAATGCATCCCCTCTACCAGCTCCAGCTTTTGCTTGGGCAAAACTTAATGGGACAACTCCATTATCTTTGCAGGCACTATAGTATACTCCTTCTTGCCTGGAGTTACCCCATCCATGCATAATCTTTATATGATTCCAGTCTATCTTTTCATCTTTTGAATATTGCTTGTAGGCTCTTGTAATACAATTTTTTACTGACCCACCTAGAGCTTTGGTATAAAAGGTATATAATATCTTGGCATTAGGCTCTTCCGAATAGTATTTCGCTGCCTTATATGACAAGACTACTGTTTTTCCTGATCCTGCCAATCCTCGTATGCGTTGAGGTGAGTTGATATCCAAATCGTATGCACGTATTTGGTCTATGTCAAAATTCGCTATATGGTGCTCTATCTCATTAAGAATAAAAGCCATAGAGTTTTTTACCACATCTCCTCGGTCTCTCTTTCGCTTCAATTTCGCAGCTCCAGTCAGTTCTCCATTAATAATCCTATAATCTTCGGCCGAAATAGGTTCCTCTGGTTGATATATGCTTATCAGTTCAGGGATATCATCAACTTGACACTGAACGTATTCCTCATCTATATTATCATTGAGCGCTACATCTCCAATAAGCACGGAATTCAGTTCATACTTCAATTGACTTCTCCTAGATCGTAACTCAGAATGTCTTGCAAGTCTGCTGTACACCTCATTGTATACATTATCAACTCGTTCTTGAGTAGTTTCATCTATTACGTTATTGTTCTCCGTATCAAATATATAGATGCCATAAACAGGTGAAAGCAAAAGCATTTTTGCAATAATCATATCGTCCTTCGTATCCCCTTTCTCTAACAAAAAATCATAATAAAGGATGGCATCATTATCGTCAATAACTTCCTTCAATTTAAGAAACAACATGTTGGCAAGTGGTTCTTGTTTAATTGCTTGCTCGTTAATAGAATATTTCATAACAATGTTAATTTACAAATCGTTTTATAATCATAATTTCATCTTCGCTCAATTCGTTAATTGAATCTTTGAAAACAATTCCAGTTTCATCGATATACTCCACATGAGGTTCTATGACTTCAATATCCTCAAATGAAAGACCATACCGCAAAAGCCATATCTCTTTTTCATTATCAGTTCCGAATCGCACCAGCAATGCAAGCCTTTTAATCAACGGGTTACCAGATTCATCACCATATTCTTTTAAAGAGGCAAAGAATACTTCTGTCAACTTGAAATTTACGAGTTTGTCCAAATAGTCATAAGTATCATAGATGATTCTGTCATAATCCACATCAATAGCCTTGGTTCCTTTGTTAAATAGAGGTATAAACTCGTTCAGTCTCTTATTGGGTATCTCACAATACTTTGACAGGAATTCTGTCGTCAGCCCCGATGGATCTTTACCAGCCCTGATCATGGCTTTCCTCTCTTTTTGTTTGCTTACATAATTGTATCGCATATAACATATGTTCCGGAATGTTTTACCGTATATTTTATACAACATGATTTGAATAGCCGATCTTAGCACATTGAGCTCCCCCACCTCCATGGTTCTTCCCAAATATATTTGATAGATTTTGGCGAAGCCATCTATAATTATTTTAAATAATCTTCTTTCCGTACTTAGTACCCTGTAGTTGTATAGTCTGTCACCAAAAAATAGAGAATTTATAATATCATCAATAATACCTCGTACCTCTATCGCCTTGAGTTTCTCAAGTTCACCTGACGTCATATTATATTCATCATTTATGGTCCCATTCCTTATTGCCTGCTTAAAATCGCCATAGTCTTCATCTAGTTCATCTTCTATATCGATTGAAGAAACATTCTTGATAATATTTTCGCTATATAATATTTTTCTTAAAGTACTAACATTAGCAGGTGAATGTACAATGACGTAGCCATAGTCGAATTTCCTGTCTCTGGTCGACCTTCCGGCTCTTCCTATCAGATTCTTAACGGAAAGATCACGCTTTGCTTCGAGCCGATCTAGGTAGACTACATCAAATGGCATATTGATACCTTGTTCCAAGGTCGCTGTTGCAAAACATAGCTTGCAATAACCCTTCTTAACGTATTCCTCTATTAAATATCGGGTTTTCATCGGCATGGAACCATGATGAATAACAATGCCTTTCCTCATCAAACTGATAAAGTCAGAATAATAATCTTGAGCTTCATCTGTTTTCCCGCCTGTAAACTCTTCAAGTTTAGATATTATTTCATGTGCCTCTTCATCGTCAATTGGCTCACACATATCTACGTATCTCTGGAATCTCTCTAAATATGTCCCTTCGACGATGCTATTCTTTGAAACATAAAATAATACACATCCATCTTCACGATTTATAGTCTCAACTATAGGGTCAAAGTCACATGCAACTCTTGTCGCCCCCATTATATCTCTGTTTCCACCAAAATGGAAAAAATGCCAATCGTCATCTTTAAACATATATATCTGACCAACGTTTCTTTGTGTGTAGCTCAGTCCCATACTATGATCTGACACAAGATGATTTTTCTCAAGCTGCGCTTCTGGATTATCCACAAATGGATGTGCAAATACGAATTTGGCTTCAGGAAACTTTCTCTTGCATCTTCTTACGATACTATCAAAAAGTAAACCTCTTTGACTTGTTTCGTCAGACAACTGAGCCTCATCAAACAAAAACAATCCGATATTAAAATAATCAGCCTGCTGAAATAATTCTCTACACCTTTCTGGTGTTACAATAAAAATGTTCCGATACGAGTGGTCCGTATTAATTTTATCAATAAAAGTCAGTATGTTTACACCATTATCATCTATTTCTTGGGTCAGATTTATGTAATACTCATTGATGAGGGCGCGTGATGGCACAACAACTACTACGTCATCCGTTCTATGCTTGATAATATTCATGATAACAAACGACTTTCCGGTGCTTGTTGGTGCAGAAAAACTATATGCATCGTTATTCCTGATTCCCTCAATAATATCGGCTTGTACGGGTGTATAGTTCTTTTCATATCGCTCATAAATAGCTGATTTGTAGTTTCTCATAATCAGTTCCTGAATTGTAGAGGGGGCGTAATCTTGAGTATTCTTATAAAAAATAGCCATCCCCTCAAGGATTTCATCAATGCGCAATTCAAACCGTTCATGATCATATCTGCTAAGATACGACAATATCTCCATATTTGTCATATCTTCTGGCCCTTTACTAAAGAGGGATTTCATAACAAAGTCATAAACCTCATCAAGGTTTTCTCCTGCTATAATTCTTCGTATCAAATTTTTCATACTTCTAAATTGTAATAGCCACACAAATTAGTTCATCATAACCAGAGATGTTTGCAAAATGACGGTTTTGCTGTATTCCGCGTATGATTGTTGACGATGGAGTGTTCGTTGCAGAAAAGGCCGCTACAAATCCTTTTCTTCCTCTTACCACGTCATCTATTGCTGGTGGAGGGCAGAATGGCTGCAGGTCATACAGATCACTTTCATCTCTTTTTTCGTTGATAAAGTCATCAATCTGAGACATTGCGCTTCCGTAAGCATTGCGTCCTGCGACAAACTTTGCTTCTCCAAACAATATCACCTGATTGTCATTCATAGAATAGAAATCGAAACCTGAATTTCCTGTTATTTGTTGTTTGATGATTTCACCCAAAGGAATATCAAGATACCCCATCTCATTAACTAATGTACTTCTTGCCATTTCCGATATAACATATTCTCCTATATTACCAGATATAGCACTATTGGGATTTGCTCTAAATATATCTCCAAGCGCATTGATTGTTCCGTCTGCCCTAACTCTTAAGCTAGTTTCTATACCTATAGAAAGGTTTGGTAAATTCGAAATCCAACACAATGAAGCAATACTGGTATAGATCTCACGCAATGTAACAACCATATCAATAGATTTCAACCTAATAAATATAATATTAGGCCGATCTGTTTGTCCAACAACTGCTCTATATGCATTTTGAGGTACAGCCATAACTCAAGGTATTAACTTTTAAGCTACAAATATAGCAAATATTTTATGACTTTGCAAAAAAACAGCATTTATTTTAATATTTCTTACGTCAAATAGCTAAAAAGTGCCAAATAGCAATCGGAACGCGCCATAAATTAAAGAAATGAAAAAATAAGTACCAGTAATGGTTGATTATGCTCTGTTGAAGGGTAATGGGATGAAGAACCTAATACATTTTCTGGAAAGTGCCACAAAAGAAGCCTCAATTGCTTTACCAGTCGTTTTAAGCAGAGAAATGCTAAAGAAAAAAAAAGAATTATTTGGTCATCTCAGAGAAAGTCATTACCTTTGCACCCGATGATGAGTCATGAAACGGCTGGTGACCCATCTTCGGGTGCTCATTGATAGCAATTTATAGCAGAATGAAGAATTGAGAACGGTCTCCAATTCGTAACCCAGATAATTCACAATTCCCCAGACAGCCTTTATTTAAAGAAATCCTGCGAATTCTTGCAAAGTTACGAAAAAACGAGCGCAATGCAAAATAAAACTTGTTTTATTTTCATTGCCGAGTGCCAAGTAAGTTCGGCACAAAGTGCCAAAGTTACGAAAAAACGAGAGAAGAACAAAACAAACTCGTTTGTTTTTTATTACGAGTAATGAATTAGGCAACACCTAAAATGAAGCCATAAACCTATACTCTGCACAAGAATGATGGCGCCCGGGGGTGATGACTGCCCTCTATGTATTGTCTAACCTGCGCTTCTTCAAGCCCTTAGAAAGATACTGACCCCACCCCTACCCCTCCCCTACATGGGAGGGGAGTGCCTACGGGCTCCTTGCGCCCCCAGCGCTTCCATATAACAAAAATGGCCCAATCTGTTATTCGGGGCTCTCAAATTGAAGTAGGAAGGCTCAGATGACTGATCTGTTTGTGTACACCCCGGCCACCAAGTACGAGGCGGGTTAAACGCCACCTCTTAGGGATGCCTTTTCGTCTCGCGCGCATTATGCGCGCGCGTCAAGGTTTTTTCGTGCTACCAGTGCTACCAAAAACGGTAGAGGGGGCGCGGGAGAAAAGAATCCCAGGGCCACCATCTTTTCATGGGAGGCCACCAAATTTTCATGGGAGGCCGCCAAATTATGATGGGAGGCTGCCGTTTTCTAAATGGCGCACCGGCCGGTAGCACTGGTAGCACTGGTAGCACGATGCATTCATTCACGCGCGCGCGTATAGGAAAGGCCAGCAGCAAGTGTACGACAGCTACCTGCCGCATTCACTTATGCGCACGCGTGGAGGAACGAACATACACCACGCCAAGCCCTTGCGGTTTTCTTGTCAGGTTGCGCCCAGACGAGCCGCCATACCGCTGCTGCGCGCCATAGCCACAGCTCGCCTAAGCGCAACTTTCAGCGTCGGTTGCACTGCTTGCAGATTGTCATTTATGGTGGTTTATGGTTTTGACATGACCGAGCTTAGCATAACGATGAGCTTTACACCAGTTTTTTCTCGGATTTTTCTTGGTTATTAACCGAAAAATGACTAACTTTGCACATTGTGAGGAAATTATTCAGTTAAAAAAACGTACAATGAACAAACTACTTTTTCTGGTGCTCTTAGCCCTCATGTCAACACCGTGCCTGCTGGCGCAGCAGGCGGGCGGCGACACCCCCTCGCCTGACAATCCCAGCCTCGTTGTATGGCAGAAGGACGGCTCGAAGGTGCTGTTCAACTTAGGCGAAAGGCCAAAGATAACCTATGAGGGCGATACGGTGGCTATTGCAGCCGCAACCACGGTGAGGTATGCTTTTCAGGCCATCCGTAAGATGACCTACGGCGTAAGTACCCCCGACAGGATTGCTGCCGTTACCACGAAGAAAGCCAAGCCTTTCACGAGCCACAGCGGCGATGTTACCTTCCTCTCTTCTGACGAAGACATGCATGTGAAGGTCATCCTGCTCAGTGGTATGGTGGTGAAAGAGTTTGTGGTGCGGAGCGGTGAGACTTCCACTATGCATCTTGGGCTGCCACCTTCTAATATATATATAATATGTGTGAACGGAGTGAACTATAAGATACAACTGAGATAACCATGAGAAGATTCCTTATACTTATGTGGCTGGGGGTGTCTTTGCAAATGACAGCCCAAGTGAGCGATGATCAAACAGTGCGCTTTTTTATGGCCTCTGGCGAGATGATAGACCTCAATGCCACGATGATAGACAGCATCACTCATCATGACGACATGCAACTTGTGTGGATGCCTGATACCTGTCTGCGCATCTACGAAAGCGAAATCGACAGCGTGGTGTATATGTCGCCTGTGCTCCGGCTGTCAGCCTCGGTTCTCAACTTCGGAAAGATAGCCGTTGGCTATGAGCGCACCATGACGGCAACGCTTACCAACACTGGCGACTATCCTGAAAGCTTCATGCTAATGGGCGACAACAACTTTCTGGTGAAAGCCCAAGGCCGTGAACTGACATTGGGCGCAGGCCGGTCGGTAGACATTGAACTGACATTCAGTCCCACCGACTCTATCAGCTATAACGGATGGTTTATTCTGTCAAGCCATTCCATTGCCGAAGGCAAGCTACGCATTCCCCTCTCAGGTCAAGGTATCCACTCGGCAATTATGGAGGAAGATGCCGATGAGCCACCTGCGGAGCAGACGTTCAATATCGTGATTCCAGAAGATACTACGCCCGAGGAGTTAGAGGAATTCAAGATAATAAATATTTATGGTGAATTCCCCGCCAACCTTGCTTCACAAGTAAGAGGTGCCCGCCGAGTGATGCGTGCCGGCGAGCCTCAGTACATGTGCTATGCAGAGGCCACGGCATCACAGGCAGGCCCGCAATTCCACTCATTAGTCGACAGGAACAACTATCCGTGGCTTCATGGCATTTCGCTGCCAGGTGGACAGTGCGAGATATCACACAGCTCCACGGCTGTGTCGCTACTGATGAGCACGCCCTATCTTATCACAAACAGCACAGCCGAATACAACAACACGGTGAAGCTGCTATATAAGCTGGAGTCGTTCGATGGTTTCGTCGAAGGAGTAAGAGCAGAATACAAGGCCGCTATGCGCGAACATCGCACCCCCGACTACTCCACCGTCAGCCCTTTTCCTGTGTTCAACGAGCTGTACGAGATGACCAAGGACAACTCATGGCTTACCCTGGGCGGTATCTCCATCAGAGACCTGAAGACATCAGCCGAGAAAGTCACCTTGCGCCTGCACAACGATTTCAAACGCAATTCGCTGATGTTCCCCAGCGCCGTGAACATGAATGATGCCAATCTTGTGGTCACTGAGCGCAAGGATCTTTACATGACGTTCAACGAAGTGATAGAAAAGATTCTTGACTTCTCAATGGGGAAGATTGTCGACAGCACATGGAAGGAGTTCATGGGCAAGGAAGACGATGAAGGCATTCTCATGTTAGCGGGCCTGCAGGAGATACTCTCGGAGATTGCCCACACATCACTCGACGACGACCCTAACCCCGAGTATGTGCCCTTCCCACTGCCGTATCTCATAGAATCGGGCAGCACCGACTATTTCGACATCGTGTGGGACTGGGCGTTTAACGAAAACCAGGACAAGTCCATCTTCGAGTGGGACAGCGAGGAACTGGAGTTCAATCACGACGGCTTCGACAAGGTGTGTCTCGACATCTATGGACTGGGATTGATGAAGAACAAGAAATGGGCCGACTATTCCCCTGAGGACAAACAGCGCATCGTGCTTTCGTTTATCTATGGCGGCTACAAGAACATAGCCGAACCGCTGTGGAAGCTCATTGCCGGCGTAAGCAAGATGAAGAAGGCAAGCCAGGGCAAGATTAAGCTCGACCTGCGCTATGGATCTCACAAGGCACCTGTCCTGGCTTTCATAGCAAAACTGACACACGACTTCATCAAAGAAAGGAAAAATGTTACCAAGCTCATAAAATCCATCAACGACGGCGAATTCAAAGAGGCGGCCAAGCAACTGGTGAAATTTGTCGTCATGAAATTCCCGACAAAGCTTGGCGAGACCAGCGATGACGACCATTGCTCATACATCAACCTGCTTTACAACATCATAAAGAAGACTGGTGGAATAACCGGCACCAGCGAAGAATTCAAGGAATTGTTCAAGTCGAGCCAGAACACCATCGTCAGCACCATCAACTTTATATCAAAGACCATTGAAGTATGCGAGAATGCAGTTGACCTGCTCGGCAGCGCCAATGCCATCTTGCAGTCAGAGGTGAAGCAGACGTTCCTCATCGACACAGAAAAGAAAAGCGGCATCGTGGTGACCGAGCCCACAGCCTGTTACACCGCACCCGAAGCTAACGTGCACTTTGCGTGGAGAGCCTACAAAGGTCAATACTACGGCACTTGGGTGTATGATTTGGAGATGATGACGGAGACCATCTCGGAGCTAAAGCGGAGCCTCGTACTGAAAGACATTACCGATACGCAATGCGACTACAACGTGGCATCGCTGCCGGGAGCGGCCAATGCCGTGCGCATCTTCTTCCGCATCATAGCCCACCAGCCGGAAGAACGCTCTGCCGTCTACACCATGACCGAGATGATTCCACTCGTCATACGCCCCGAAGCCGTAAAGGAGGGTCCCACCATGGTCGACCTCGGCTTGCCGTCGGGCACGCTGTGGGCGGAATGCAATCTCGGGGCAATGTCGAGGTACGACATGGGCAACTATTACGCATGGGGCGAGATAAAGGGCTTCGATGATGGCAAAAACAGCTTCTCGTGGAAGAACTACCGCTGGTGCAGCGGCTCGCCCGACAAACTCACGAAATACTGCACACGCAAGAGCCACGGAAAAGTGGACAATAAGAAAACGCTCGAAGCTGCCGATGACTTGGCGAAGAGCAGCTTTGGCTATTTCTACAGCATACCCACACGCGAAGACTGGGAAGAGCTGCGCACCTGCTGCACATGGATGTGGCGAGTTGACGACAATTTCGTGCTTGTGAGAGGCCCCAACGGCAACAACATTATACTGCCCATGACGGGCTACCGCAGCGGACTAAACATTTACGACTGCGGCACCGAGGGCCAATACTGGTCGTCGACCCTTGACGAGAGCAGTCCCGAAGACGCATGGTATTTCCATGTGAAGAATGCAAAAGGTGTTCCCAACTCCATGAACAGCTACTATCGCTGTCAGGGGCGCTCTATTCGTCCTGTCATGCACAACATCGGCACACTGCCACCTTTACAAGAATAAGATAAAGATAATAACAAAAAAAACATATCATTATGAAAAGAGAACTATTTACAGCGGTTGCACTCTTTGCAGCCATCACCATTGGGGCACAGAACATAGCTGTGGTAAGCCCCAACAACGAGACCACCATGTGCCAGACGCTCGACGACGCCATCACCACGGCAGTCAATGGTAGCATCATCTATCTGCCTGGCGGAGGACTACAGATAAAAGATGAGACAAAGATTGACAAGCGGGTCACCATCATGGGCGTGAGCCATCGCGGTGATACTGACAATGCCGACGGGGCTACGGTGATTGCCGGCAACCTGAACTTCGACAAAGGTTCATCTGGCAGTTCCGTCATTGGCGTATATATCACAGGCGACATTAATGTTGGCACTTCTACCGACTCCGTGCTTAATCTCACGGTCAGATATTGTAACATGAGATCCGTTCAGGTGAAGCACGCACAATCAAGTGGTATGGTAGTAAACCAGTGTTACATAAGAGATAATACTAGTTTTGGCAATGCCAATGTTAAATTAACAAATTGTGTCACTTCTGTAGTACAGAACATTACAGGTGGTACCATTATGTATAATATAATGTTGGGTACTCATAATCATTATAATAGTACACACTTTGCTATGTGGAATATTAACTCTTCCCTTATTTCATATAACATCTTTTATCGAAGGTTAGTTGACTCTTATTTAGGGTCTACTTATTATGGAGTTAACAACTGTACAGGCTGCAATAATTTTGGTGCAAATTGGGGTGATGATAGAATAACGATAGATGCTGCTATCACTGATTTATTTAAGAAATGGAATAATGGAGCTATTTCTCCAACTTCTAATTTTCACTTTATAGATAAATATAAAGAATACGAGGAAAAAATCGGCATCTATGGTGGCACCGGCTTCAGCGACGAGAAGTCGTTGGCTCCCATCCCCCGCATCATATCAAAGGAGGTGAACGAGCAGACCGACGGTACTGGCAAGCTTACAATCAAGGTGACGGTGAAGAGCAACTAACCTAAAAACCACTGTGGTATGAACAGAGCATATCATTACCTCAGAGCATTGCTGCTGCTGGCCTTACTGCACGGCACTGCTGGCGTAATGGCACAGCCAGGGCTGGAATACTGGTTCGACAGCTATTCCGACCCGGCGACGGTGTCCATGCCCACGGCGGCAGGCACCCTGACGGCCAACGTCAACTGCGCGAAGCTGTCGCAGGGCTTCCACACCGTGTTCCTGCGCATCAAAGGCGGCGACGGCACCTATAGCCCCGTCTACAGCTCGCACTTCATCAAGTTTGCTGCGTCGGGCGGCTCAAAGCTGGAGTACTGGTTCGATGGCGACGTGAAGAAGCGCGCCACCTGCGACATCAACACTGAGACGACCGACGAGCAGGAGCTGCTGATTGACCTGACCGACACAGAGCGGTTCCCCCTCGGCATCCACCAGTTCAATTTCCGCGTGGCAGCCTACGGCGGCAACTACAGCCCCGTGTATTCCTCGTTGGTGATGAGGATGCCGGCTGGCAGCGGCAACTCGGTGCTGGAGTATTGGTTCGACGACAACATCACGAAGAAGGCCACGCAGCCCATAAACACCAGTCTGGGCACAGTGCAGAAACTCGACCTCGACATGTCGAACCTGGCGTTCTTCCCAACGGGATTCCACAAGCTCAGCATGCGCGTTGTGGCCCACGGCACGCAGTACAGCCCGGTCTACACAGCCTACGTCATGAAACTTGCTATGGGACAACAGAATTCACAGATTACTTACTGGCTTGACGACGACTACAAGAACGGCCGACACGTCATTTCCGGCCGACTGGGCCAAGGACCTGGCAACACCATTGACTTCTCGACCATCTATTTCCTGTCGGGCCTGAATTTCTCCAATGTGCCAGCAGGCATGCATCGCCTGCACTATCGCATCACCACCAACGGTCATGACCATGGTCCCGTCTACGAGGCTTCTGTCCTTGTGTCGAAGCGATATAACAGTCTCCGTAGTTCTTACATCTCGGAAGAATCCTTCTGGCTCGACGATGCGAGTACGCAGAACAGACAGGTCGGGGCACCTCACCAGAGCGTCTACACCGCAAGCTACGTCCTCGACCCGGCTCATGTCACCGACGGTCAACACGCCTTCCACGTCCAATACAAGAATTCGGCAGAGGTGTGGAGCGAGCAGAACATCACCTACTTCTACAAAGACCCCGCCACAGCCCGTCTGCATGCGGGCTTCATGCCTGCCGATGCCGACGGCATCAGCAATGTCTCGCAGGCTGAGGTGTTCTGCTGCGATTATAGCGAGGGACGAATCATTATCGACTGCCTGTCGCCACGCCTGGGGAAGACGGGCACCGTGCAGGTGTGCGACATGTCGGGCCGCGTTGTGGCGCATGAGGTGGTGACCGTCAGCGACGGCATCCATGCCGAGCTGCCCATTGCCGGCCAGGCTCACCGCCTGCTGATAGTGAGGTTAGTAAGTGGCGACGCGCTCTTCACGCAGAAGGTTATAGTTAGATAATTCTATTCTACGAAAGCTAAAGAACATATTAAGAACATATTAACGCTGCATGTGCTGAAATAATGGTGCTTTTCTTTTGGAGTTTTCATTTTTCTTTTGTAACTTTGCGGCGATAATCTGATGTTTCACCTAAAACGCATACAATTATGGCAAATGTACCTACTCCACACATCGGCGCTCAAATGGGCGAGATAGCCGAAACCGTCATCATGGCAGGCGATCCGCTGCGCGCCAAATTCATGGCTGAGAACTTCCTTGAGAACCCTGTACAGTTCAACAACGTGCGCGGCATGCTGGGCTTCACCGGCACACACAACGGCAAGCGCGTGAGTGTGATGGGCCACGGCATGGGCATGGCTTCGATAGGCATCTACAGCTACGAGCTGTTCAACTTCTACGACGTGAAGACCATCATTCGCGTGGGCTCGGCTGGTTCCATCAATATGGACTTGAACGTTGGCGACCTCTGCATAGCCATGGGAGCCTGCACCAACAGCAACTACGCCATGCAGTATGAGCTGGCAGGCACCTTTGCGCCGATAGCCGACTTCGACCTGCTGCGCGGAGCCGCCAATGCTGCCGATAAGTTTGGCTACCGCTACAAAGTGGGCAACGTGATGTCGAGCGACACCTTCTACACAGAGAATGCCCACAATGACGCCTGGATGAAGATGGGTGTGCTGGCCGTTGAAATGGAGGCCGCTGCGCTCTACATGAACGCCGCCCGTGCCGGCAAGCGAGCCCTCACCATTCTCACCATCTCCGACCACATACTGAAGGGTGAGGCTACCACTGCCGAAGAGCGGCAAACCACCTTCACAAAGATGATGGACGTAGCCTTCTCGCTGGCATAAAACCATATTACCATAACTAACATGACGACAATTAACACTTTCTGGCGGCTGCTGCTTGCAACGCTGGCTCTTTTACCACTGCAAGTAGCAGCCATCAGTGATGACGGCACCTACTTTGTGCAGGACTTTGAAGACCTCTCGCAGTACCCTGAGACGAGGTCGGCCGACGAACAGACCTTCAACGTAGAGGGGCAGGGCGAATGGATATACTGCAATGCCTTCATGTCGACCAACACCAATTACAACGTCAATGGCTCTACCAAGAACCTGCGGCTCTACAAGAACGGCTCCTACGTCATCACGCCCGTTCTCGACCATGGGGTGCATACGGTCACTTTCTATGCCGGGCGCAAGGGCGACAAGCTGACGGTGAGCCTCTCGAAAGACGGCGGACAGACCTGGCCCGCCACTGCCGCCGTAGTGCTGAGCGGCAACGATGCCACCGTGACGGTGAACGACCTGGAAGTGAACCGCATACGCATTGCCAACAACAGCAGCGGGGATGCCGACATCGACAACCTGGCCGTGACGGCGCAGGCCTTCGGAACTCCAGCCACCGTCGTCACCGGGCAGGCCACACACATCACCAAGAACACCGCCCTGCTGACGGGCGAGATAACCGACGGCGGCGACCAGCCCATACAGCAAAGCGGATTCCTGTGGAGCACCGTCAACACCACCCCCACGCTGGCCGACAACCAGGTGGACACCGAAGATGCGCACGACATGCAGCTCTCGGTGCTAATCACCGGCCTCAGAGCCAGCCAGACCGTCTACTTCCGCGCTTACGCACGCTCCAACGCCGGCTATGCCTACGGACAAACCGTGTCGTTCCAAACGGCTGAGGCCACCATGCCCATAGTGCATACTAGCGAGGTGACACGCAGCGGCCAGCGCTACAAAGCCGCCGGACTGGTGACCGACGACGGAGGCCTGGACCTGATGGAGGTGGGCTTTGCCTATTGTGAGGACGAAGCGGCCTCCAGAGCCGCCAACAGGAGCCTGGCGCCCCAGCCCACCGCAGAGTGGACGGTCGTCTCGCTTGAGCCGAAGGCCAAGTTCAGCACCACACTAACGCTGAAGGACAACACCCATTACTTTATATGCGCATACGCGCGAACTGCCCTCGGCACTGCCTACGGCGAGACGCTGAGCGTGAAGACCGACGAGGTGGCAGAGCAGCCCGACGTCATTGTGGGCAACGAGCTGTGGTGCGCCCCCGACGGCGACGACTCCACCGCCGACGGCTCGGAGCAGCGGCCCTTCTTCGATCTGCAGAAAGCCATCGACCTGGCTGAACCCGGCGACCGCATCTGGATGAAGGCGGGCACCTACGTCTACTCTAAGCGCATCAACATTGACAACCGCCACGGCTCACCCGACGCCTACATACAGGTGTTTGCACATGGCGGGCGCGCCGTGCTCGACTTCAGCGGCATGCCCTACCACAAGCACAGCGACAACCCCTATCAGGGCATACGCCTCACCAGTTCCTACTGGCACTTCTACAAGATAGACATCACCAACGCCAGCGACAACGGCATGCTCATAGAGCGCAACAAGCCCACGGGCGGCAGTGCCACCGACATAGCGGCACGCACGCAAGACGCCCACGACAACATCATTGAGCAGTGCAACTTCTACCGCAACGGCGACACGGGCCTGCAGATGAAGAACCTGGGGGCCTACAACTACGTCATCAACTGCGACGCCTACGAGAATGCCGACGAGAGCGACGGCGATGCCGACGGCTTTGCCCCCAAAATCAGTGTGGGCGACGGCAACTACTTCTTCGGCTGCCGCGCCTGGCACAACAGCGACGACGGCTACGACGTGTTCTTCAAGAAGACTGGCGGATTCGACGACAACAAGACCATCATCATGGAGTACTGCCTGGCCTACGAAAACGGCATCACGCCCAACAGCGAGGGAGGCTTGACCGCCACATCGGGCAACGGCAACGGCTTCAAGATGGGCAGCGACCAGGGGCGCATGAATGTCATACTGAACCGCTGCCTGGCCGTGCGCAACCTGAACAAGGGCTTCGACCAGAACCATAATTCAGGCGACATCATCATGAACAACTGCACTGGCGTGGGTCAGACCGACGTGGGCGGCAAGTCATATAGCTACCGCATATACGAAGACCTGGCCGATGGCAGCGTGTGCGAGGTGCGCAACTCCATAGCCATCAACGACCGCCTTGTCACCGACAAGAGCGAGAGCGACGGCGGCAAGCGTGGCACCTGGGGGCGCTGGGAAATCACTGTGGCATCGCTCGAACAGGCCAACGACTGGAGGTGCGCACCCGAGAACTTCATCGACATGGAGCACCATGAGCAGCTCATAGCAGCCCGGCAAGACGACGGCACACTGCCTGAGATAGACTATGCCCACATCGACCTGACGCGCGGCACGGCACTCATCGACGCTGGCGTGGCCGTGGCTGCCGACAGCACAAAGTATGCCGCTGCCTCCATCGTAGTGCCTGCCATAGAGTATGCTGGCGAGGCTCCCGACTTAGGTGCCTACGAGAGCGACTTCCTGCTTGGCGAGGCCACCATGCCCAAAGACCCCACCGTGTTGCCTGAAACGCCTACCGCCATCAGCCTCACGCCGAACGACCAGACATCGCTCACCGTGCGTACCACCCGCGACGGCCTCTTTATAGTGGCTGTGCAGGGAGCCAAGGCCAATGACGTTTACCATCTCACCGTCCATACGGTTGGTGGCCAGCTGTTAGGGCAGCGCAGCTTCCGTGCTGCCACCGTCGTAGCACTGCCCGGTGTCAACGGCCCGGTGCTCTTCAGTGTCAGCGGGCCACAGCTTTCACTTACGCAGAAAGTAGCCGCAGGCAGATAGCCGTCCATTCCTGTCATCAATCAACCATCCGTAAAAAAATCATTAAGTCATGAAAGTCGTCAACCTGTCAGAACAAAACACCTGCGTCAATCAGTTTCTTGCTGAGATACGCGACAAAAACTACCAGAAGAACCGTTTGCTGTTTCGCAACAACATTGTACGCATAGGCACTATGATGGCCTATGAAATGTCGAAGACGCTTACCTATAAGCCGAAGACGGTGACAACCCCGCTGGGCACCATCGACATTCCCCTGCCCAAGGATGACGTGCTGCTTGCCACGGTGCTGCGCGCCGGCTTGCCGTTCCATGAGGGCTTTCTCAGTGTTTTCGACCATGCCCACAACGCCTTCGTTTCAGCCTACCGCATGTACACCAACCGCGAGCACACCGAGGTGGGCATACACACCGAGTACATGGCCAGCCCGTCGGCCAAGGGCAAGACGCTCATCATCGTCGACCCGATGCTGGCCACAGGCGGCTCGATGGTGGCAGCCTACGAAGCGCTGCTCAGCACCGGCAAGCCTGCTCAGGTGCACATTGCCTGCGTCATCGGCACCCCCGAGGGCGTGGAGATGCTTCAGCGCAACGTGGCCGACGACGTTACGCTGTGGTGCGCCGCCATCGACCCCGGCATGAACGAGCACAAGTACATAGTGCCCGGCTTTGGCGACTGCGGCGACCTGTGCTACGGCGAGAAGCTGTAATGATTTGGTGTGAAGCCTCTATTTACAGAGTGGGCTGGCAGTCGCGCTTGACAGCCAGCCCAATTCTCTTCTTTTTGGAAAAATGTGAAGCTTCACAGCTTGAAAAAATGTTGTTTTAATCCTAAATGATATGTTATAGAGAAAGCATAGAAATAAATCTCAATTCAACCGCCCGCCCTGCAGCGAGTCGGGCACCATTGTGGTGGTTCTGACCACCGAGTCGGGCATTTGGTCGTAGGCCACGGCAGGCTTGTCGGCAGCCACCTCTTTCACGTTGGCATATTCATCGGCATCCACCCAAGCATCGTCCTGCTTGAACGACTGGTTGATAGCGTTGCCCAGTGTGAGCAATATGGCCACGGTGGCAGCAGCTCCGAACAGCGGGCGCAGGCGCTCGGTGAGCCTGATGGTGCGGGCCTTGACCTGCAGCGGGCGTAGCGGTTTTTCTTCAGCCACTGCCTCACCCGTCATCTGCAGCATGCGCTCGTCGAAGTCGCTGCCCAGCGTTTCCTTCTCTTCAGTAAAAGTGAAGAGGGCAGCATAGCGTCCCAGCTCCTGCGGCATATCCTCCTTGCCCTGGGCAAAGAATGCCTTCAGAATCTGCTCCTCCTGCAGTGTGGTCTCTGCCTGAAAGTAGCGGTCTATCAGCTGTTCTATGTACTTATAGTCCATGTTGTTCCAATTGTTGAAACTTCTGTTTGATACTCTGCCGCGCCCTGAAGATGTTCACCTTCACTTGTTGCTCGGTGATGCCCATCACCTGGGCTATCTCCTTGTAGGGCTTGCCTTCCATATCGCGCAGCTGCATGCAGGTGCGCTGTTTCTCGGGCAGTTGCGCCACCAGTTTCCTCACCAGTTCCACGCGGTCGCGTTGCACGGCCTGTTCTTCCGGGTTGGAGTTGTACGAGCGGTCGGCCCTGTCGTGGCCTTCTTCGAGCGATGTGTTCTGGTTGTCGGCGCGCTTCATCTTGTCGAGCGCAATGTTTCGGCAGGCGGTAAGGCAATAGGCTTCTATCGACTCTAACTCTGCCCAGCTGTCGCGCCGGTTCCATACTTTCATCATTGTCTCCTGCACAGTATCCTCGGCATCAGCCCTGTTGAGAGTGATGCGCAGTGCCAAGCGGAAGAGTTCGTCTTTCAGCGGCAGCACATCTGTGCGGAAGTTGATGTCTTTCATCCTCTCTATTATAGTAAGACGATTGAGGTGCGGAAAAGTTACAGCTAATGAGACTTTTTTTCTATTTTTCTTTAATCATTGTGGCTCCCGGCGTTCCGTTTGTTGCTGTAGTACAGCAACAGACAGAACAGCCTGAGAGCGTTGAGTCAGGATGATCTATCGCAGGGCGAAGAAGCCTTCTGCGGCTACGGTCTGGCGGACGCGCTCCAGTCCGGCCTCATCGTTGGTCACGGTAATGGTCTCTCCGCTGGGCATAACGGCCTCTATGGTTCCGTCGGCATTATAGTGGAAGATTTCCTTCGTCACTCCGTTCTGCTGCATCGACCACGAGTCGGCTTTCACGTCGTGTATGAGCAGTGTCACGGTGCCGTCGGGGGCGATAATCTTATAGCCGTTCTTCGTCATGGTAACGGCATAGTAACGTCCGTCCTGACCCTTTATCTGCTTAGTAGTGCTGGCCGACACAGGGTTGTCGCCCGTCCAGAACTCTATCGTATTAAGAACAATGGCATCAACAAAGAGACATATAACACCCACCACGGGCTGAAGAATCAAGCCCACTATTCCATTCACAAACTTTTTGCTCGTCATGTTGCACTGCCACTTCTCGTACTTGTTGAAGAGGCTGAACGAACCAATACACGAACTGCACACCAGTGTGCCTGCCAGCAGCACAGCTGCCACCTTAAAACTGTTCTTTTTCATGTCTTATTGTTATTTAAGGGTTTATATCGTTGGCAAAATTACACATTTTCCGCAAAAAAGCGCACACTTTTTGTCAATTATTTGCACATATCGGTTGTTTTTTGTAATTTTGCCCCATAGTAACTTTATTATTCTTGACTATGGCAAAAGTTTATGTCTTTCTGGCCGACGGCTTTGAAGATGTCGAGGCCCTTATTCCTATTGATGTGCTGCGCCGCGGTGGCGTAGAGGTGACAACGGTGAGCGTGATGGACGGCTCGCAAGTGGTGGAGTCGGCGCATGGAGTGCAGATAGTGGCCGATGCGCTGATAGAGGACTGCGACTTCAGCGATGCCGACCTGCTGCTGCTGCCCGGCGGCATGCCCGGAGCCTCTAACCTGTATGACTGTTCGGGCGTGCAGGAGGCAGTGCTTGCCCAGAACGAGGCTGGCCGCAACATTGCCGCCATCTGTGCCGCTCCTGCTGTGGTGCTGGGACAGCTGGGCATTCTCGAAGGCCGCAAGGCCACGTGCTATCCCGGATTCGAAAAGCTGTTGCACGGGGCAGAATACACTGGCGAGCTGTGCACAGTGAGTGGCAACATCACCACCGCCGAAGGCCCGGCTGCCGCCTTCCCCTTTGCCTATCAGCTGCTGTCGGTGCTGGCTGGCGAGCAGGTGTCGAGCCAGATAGCCGAGGGCATGCGCTATGTGCACCTCATGGAAGGACGTGCCTAACGTACGCACGCGCGCGCATTTATTACGCGCGTGTGACTGTCAGGTGCTTGCACCACTTGCACCACTCGTGTAGCAATCAGACTGTGGTTTTGTTTCACGGGGAGCCTCCGCATGAAAATTTCAGGGCGTGAAATTTTTCTGGGGAGGCCTCCCGTGAAAATTTCTAGGCCTGTTTTTTTTCTGGGGCGGCCTCCCGTGAAATCATTAGGATGAGTTTTTGGTTTGGGGCAAAATGGTGCAAGTGGTGCAAGCACCTGACAGTCACGCGCGCGTATAAAACGCGCGCGAGCGGGTACAATAATAATAAGGCAATAATATAGGAGTTGACCCAGAATGTAATACTAGTCTACCACACTTCTCCCCGTCCCCTCTGTCAATGGAAGTCTGCCGCCTTGTCAGTGAAGGGAGTCCGCAGACCTCCCCTCCCCTGGGCAAGGGAGGGGAGCCCTATGTGTTTCCTCAGGGCAGGCAAATACATTCAGGGCAGTCAACACCCTACCCCCTACAGACCAATTGGCATATCAATGTCTAAGAAAAACAAAAAAAAGAAGAAAAGTTGGTGCGTTTTAAAAAAAATTGCTATCTTTGCAGCCACCAAGTAGGGAGGTGCGGCATGCCTGCGGCACGACAGCCGCCAAGAATGGCGCCACTCCTACTGCAAAACAGACAAATAGTCATAATTACACCGTTACTGCTTGTACAAATCAAAAACTCATTGATAATAACAAACCTATAAAAGAAAAACATGAAACGACTCCACACCATTACTGCGCTGGCTATGATGGCCTGTACACTGATTCTCGGTTTGGTTGCCTGTGGCGACGACGACTCCGACGACCCCGTTAACCCCACGCCTAGCATCAACATCACGCTACGTTCGCAGAGCATCAGCGAGGGCGCAGAGGTGGATGCCAAGAGCACTACACAGCTGTCGCTCACCTATAGCACCATAGTGAAGGTGGCCGCCACGGCCAAAATCACCCTGAACGGCACACCCCTCACCGCCTCGCGCAACCCGCAGGATGTGACAAACATTCTCATCCCCCTGTCGCTGGAAGAGGGCACCAGCTACACGCTCTCCATAGCAGCTGGCAGCATCGTGGCCAACAACGATGCCGCAGTATCGGCACCCGCCTTCACCCTCAACTTCAAGACGAAGAGCAAGGAACAGGCCATCGACAACAACGCCGTGGCCCTGACGAAGAAGCTGGGCTGGGGCTGGAACCTGGGCAACCACTTCGACACCAGCAGCGGCGAGGACGGCAAGCCCGCCCAGTGGGGCTACTGGGACAACGCCACCCCCACGCAGCAGCTCTACACCAACCTGAAGAAAGAAGGCGTGAGCACCGTGCGCATCTGCGTGACCTGGGGCAACTACCAGAAGGCCGACCCATGGACCATCGACGCCGCATACATGGCCGAGGTGAAGCAGAACGTGGACTGGGCCGAGGGGGCCGGACTGAACGTCATCCTGAACATGCACCACGACGAGTACTGGATGAACATCAAGGACGCCGCATCGAACAATATTGTGAACGACCAGATAAAGGACCGCATCACGAAGACATGGACACAGATAGCCCAGACGTTTAAGGACAAGGGCGACTTCCTCTTCTTCGAGACCTTCAACGAGGTGCAGGACGGCGGCTGGGGCTGGGGCGACAACCAGAAGGACGGCGGCAAGCAGTATCGCACGCTGAACGAGTGGAACCAGACTGCCGTCGACGCCATACGCGCCACGGGCAGCAACAACGCCACACGATGGATAGGCGTGCCCGCCTACGCCTCAAGCCCGCAGTTTGCCCTGCAGAGCACCTTCGTGCTCCCCACCGACGAAGCCAACCACATCATGGTGAGCGTGCACTACTACGACCCCAGCAACTTCACCCTCACACCCGACAACAGTGGCGGCAAGAGCGAGTGGGGACACACCGCAGCAGCAGGAAAGTATGACGAGGGCAGCAACGAGGACCACGTGGTGGACACCTTCCAGAAGCTGCAGAAGAAATACATTGCCAACAACATTCCCGTATACGTAGGCGAATATGGCTGCGTGATGCACAAGACCAACCGCTCGAACCTGTTCCGCAACTACTATCTGGAGTATGTATGCCGGGCAGCCCACACCTACAACTTGCCTGTCTGCATTTGGGACAACAACTTAGTGGGCGGCGGCAATGAGCACCACGGCTACTTCAACCACAACAACGGCACCTACCTGAACGGCATGGAGACACTGGTGCAGACCATGATCAAGGCAGCCACCAGCGACGATGACTCCTATACGCTCGACACCATCTACAATAAAGCTCCATAGCGATTAAACCTTTTGGCCGCTGCTGCGTCACTGTAATAGTGTCTTTTTTAACAATAATCACTTTAACAAAAAAAGTAAACTATGAAAAAGTTATTCATGCTGATGGTTCTGCTGGCACTTCCATTTGCCATGCAGGCACAAACCAAGTTCCACGACGTAGAGCTCAATGAAGCCACTGGGCCCGTGAAGTCTATCAAGAGTGTCATGATGGGGCGCGACATCATCATCACCTTCACTGAAGATGGCAAGATGCAGCGCGAAGGCCTAACCGATGCCGTATACGATGACAACGGCTACCTGCAGTCGGCCAAGATGGGAGGCGAAGGCATGTCGGTGGCTGTTACTTACAAATGGGAAAACGGCAAGGTGGTGAGCCAGACCATGAGCATCATGGGCCAGGAAATGACTTCCACTCGCACCTACAATGAGAAGGGCGCTCCCGCCTCTGATACGATGAACGTTGGCGGTCAGGAGATGGTGTCGCCCTATACCGACTACCAGTACGACGACCACGGCAACTGGATAAGCCGCAAAGGCTCAATGATGGGCCAGGAAATGGTGCAGACCCGCACCATAGAGTACTACGAATAATGCTTTAGAGCCTAAAGCTTAGAACGTAGAGCTGAGAGTGTAGAGTTTGTCACTGCCATAGAGGTTCCACACAAGGAACGGCAGTAGCAAACCCTACACTCTCCTGTTTTTGAACTATTCTCTCAGATGTCGATGATAGCATTGAAGGTGTAGCCTATCTTCGTGCTTCCTTGCGTGCCGTAGCCAGGCACATACCAGGTCTGGCCGATGATGCCGTCGTCGTGGAAGAGACGGCGGCGGAAGCGCACGCTCCATCCTAAGTGCAGCGGGCCTGCCACCTTGGCATCGATGCCAATGAGCGCCTCCAGCCAGTGCTGGTAGCACTGGTCGTCGCGCACACCGTAGGAGGTTCTCCATTTCCATATGGGGTCGGGGAAGGGCTCGCGGGCAACGTCTATCTTATATGAAGTGAAGGCGTAGCGCAGTCCCAGGAACAGACGGTTGCCTGTGTGCTTCTGCTTCAGCATGTTCACGTCGGCGCCAAGGCGGAAATAGGGAGCCTTGGTGTGGTAGCTGATGCCCGACACAATGTCGTCCTCATGGCTGGCACGCCCATAGCCCAGCTCCAACGTGGGGAAATACTGGTCGTGCAGGTTCACGCGCAGCATGCCTTCATACTGCCCGTAGTCGCCAATCTGCATCTGCGCCACGCCAGCCAGGTCAAAGCCCACGGCCACGCCCCGGAAGAAGGGCACGCTGTCGACTTCGAACTTCAGAAAGCCCTGCGCGTGGGAAGTGAGAAGCGACACGTGACAAGTAACAAACGCCACTGCCACCCTCAACAGCCACTTCTTTGCCTGAAAGGTGCTTAAAGACAACTTTGACAACTTCACCATTCGGTATGTGATATCATTATACGTTTACTTACTGCTTTTGAAGTATACACGAAGATGCGTCTTGCTCGGGTCGTAGGTCACGCTGGAGTGATTGATGACAATGCTGTCGATGCCGTCATGGGTGCAGCGCACGTCAGTGAGGCGGTGGAAGAAGTGGGCAGCACAGTCCACACTCTCAAAGTGAGGAATGTCGTCTTTCTTCAGCCACACGGTGTCGAGCGTCTCATAGTCTTCTGTGTTGGCAGTGAAGAACACCAGCACGTCTTCGGGGTGACTGTAGCTGATGGGCAGCGAGAAAGTCTCCTTGCCAGTGAAGCGGTTCAGCAACAGCGTGTCGGTGCCGTCGCTGCGCTGCGTCCACACCCACAGCGTGTCGGCAAAGGCGGTTGTCCCGTCGCTGCCGTACACGCCATAGTTCACTGCCACCGTGTTCTGCACCGGACAGTCGATGCTGGAGCAGGCGCTTACGCCAAACGACAAATGACAAACGATAAGCGACACACTTATCATCCACCATTTCGCGCATTTCCGCTTCAGGGCATATTCCTCACTTCTCATTCTCTCATTTCTCTTTTAAACCGAAGGTCTCCTCGATTTTGTAATCATTGCGACCTGCCGATGAGCGGCTGATGAGGTCGGCCACGAAGCCGGCCAGGAAGAGCTGCGTGCCGAGCACCATCATGGTGAGGGCAATGTAGAAGTAGGGCGAGTTGGTGATGTATATCTTGCCCATGAACTTAGTGATGCAGAGCACCACAAAGGCAATGAAGCCAATGAAAAACATCACGGAGCCCAAGAAGCCAAACACGTGCATGGGCTTCTTGCCAAAGGTGGAGAGAAACCAGAGCGTGAGCAGGTCGAGGTAGCCATTGACGAAGCGGTTCCAGCCCATGAACTTCGACTTGCCGTACTTGCGGGCCTGGTGCTGAACCACCTTCTCGCCTATCTTGTCGAAGCCGGCCTGCTTGGCCAAGTAGGGTATGTAGCGGTGCATCTCGCCATACACCTCGATGTTCTTCACCACATCAAGGCGGTAGGCCTTCAGGCCGCAGTTGAAGTCGTGCAGGTTCTTGATGCCGCTCACCTTGCGTGCAGTGGCGTTGAAGAGCTTCGTGGGCAGCGTCTTCGACAGCGGGTCGTAGCGCTTCTGCTTGTAGCCGCTCACCAGGTCGAGCTTCTCCTCCATAATCATGCGGTAGAGCTCGGGTATCTCGTCGGGCGAATCCTGCAGGTCGGCATCCATGGTTATCACCACGTCGCCCTGTGCCTCGGCAAATCCACAATAGAGAGCGGGGCTCTTGCCATAGTTACGGCGGAACTTGATGCCCTTCACATGCTCGGAGCGCTCGCGCAGTTCCTTGATGATGTCCCATGAGCGGTCGGTAGAGCCGTCGCTTATAAATATCACCTCAAATGAGTACTGGTGCTCCTGCATCACCCGCTCTATCCAGCCGTACAGCTCGCCTATCGACTCTTCCTCATTATAAAGAGGTATTACCACTGATATGTCCATCCTGTATATTTACGATTTGCGTATTAAAGATTATCGGTTCAACTTTTCCTCCTTGCTTCCCGTTTCTTTACTTGTTCTCCTTATTCTCAATTTTCTCCAGCCTGTTTCGCTTGACGTTGGCAGCCAGCAGCAGTCCTAACACACAGCCCACGAAGAGATTCGACGTGAGTATGTTCAGCGCCAGGTCAATGGGGCGCATCTGGCTCATCTGCTGTATTGCCTGGACCACGCCATCAATGCCCAGCACCCCAGTTTCGGCGTTGTTCATCATCTCGTTGAAGGTACTGAAAAAGTAGCCGTGGTCCAAATAGGCAAAATACACAAACTGCGCCAGGGCAAAGAGCAGGCCGGCATAGAAAAACACAAACACCGTGTAGGCCCACCCCCGGCGGAAGGAGATGAACCCCTCCAGCACATTATCGCGGTAGGCTCGCAGCCGGCGCAGCATCTTGAAAGGGGTTGTCAGTGCCAGAATGATGGCCACCAGGCTCAAAATAGAGGAACGCAGCCCCAGCACATAGCATATAAAGCTGGCCAGCCAAAGCAAGAAAAGAGACATGCCGTCGCTGCGGGCAAAAGCCTTCATCTGTATATATTCGGGAGGTGTCATTGCCTTGTGTGTATAGATACTTTGTTCGAATGATAGATAATTGGGTGCAAAATTACAAAAAAGTTGGGAGTAAGGAGTAAGGAGAAAGGAGTTTTTAAGGCTCGTTTTCGTAAAAAACGTTAATTCACAGCAAAAAACTCCTTTCTCCTTACTCCTTACTCCCAACTTTTTATTACCTTTGCACCCGCAATTGAAAGGGTTGGCCTGAAATGCCTCCCCGCTGACATGGGCAAGTCCTGTACGGCCAGCTCCTGAGGAATCCTCCAGGACGGGAACGTAGCAAAGGCACTTGGTTGTAGCGGCGCGATGCAGACCGCTTGCCCACCCCGCCTCTTTAGCTCAGTTGGCCAGAGCACGTGATTTGTAATCTCGGGGTCGTTGGTTCGAATCCGACAAGAGGCTCAAGAAAATGTTTTACTGCGAAAGTGCTTGAACTAAACGAGTTAGTTCAAGCATTTTCTGTTATAAACACGCTGATTTGCCACTTTTCGAGGCTTTTTATTCAAATTTTTATATCAACAGGCTAATAATTTCGAAAATTTTGTCTAATTTTGCACCCCAAAAAGCAGAACAAAAGAAAAGAACACGAAAATGAAAGTAGCAATTGTTGGCGCCAGTGGCGCTGTGGGCCAGGAGTTCCTGCGCCTGCTCGATGAGAGAAATTTCCCTATGGACGAACTGGTGCTGTTTGGCAGTGAGCGCAGTGCAGGCAGGAAGTACAGCTTCCGTGGCAAGGAACTCACCGTGAAGCTGCTGCAGCATAACGACGACTTCCGCGACATCAACATTGCCTTCACCAGCGCCGGTGCTGGCACCAGCAAGGAGTTTGCTGCCGACATCACGAAGTATGGCTGCGTGATGATTGACAACTCCAGCGCCTTCCGCATGGATGACGACGTGCCCCTGGTGGTGCCCGAATGCAACGCTGAGGATGCGCTCAACCGCCCGCGCGGCATTATTGCCAACCCCAACTGCACCACGATTATGATGGTGGTGGTGCTTCAGCCCCTGGAGCAGCTGAGCCACATTAAGCGCATCCACGTGGCCTCCTACCAGAGCGCCAGCGGTGCCGGAGCAGCCGCCATGGCCGAACTGCAACAGCAATATAAGGAGATAGTAGAAACGGGCGAGGTGAAGACAGTGAAAAAGTTCCCCCACCAACTGGCCTACAATGTCATTCCGCAGATTGACGTGTTCCAGCCCAACGGCTACACCAAGGAGGAGATGAAGATGTTTAACGAAACACGCAAGATTATGCACACTGATGCTCGCTGCTCAGCCATGTGCGTGCGTGTGAGCTCGCTGCGCAGCCACAGTGAGAGCGTGTGGATAGAGACAGAGCGCCCCATAGGTGTGGAGGAAGCCCAGCAGGCCATTGCCAATGCCCCGGGCTGCCAGCTCGTCGACGACCCCGCCACGCTTACCTATCCCATGCCGCTCGACACCGCCGGCAAGGACAACGTCTTCGTGGGGCGTGTGCGCAAGGATCTCTCAGACGACAATGGCCTCACCTTCTGGCTCTCTGGCGACCAGATACGCAAGGGTGCCGCCCTCAACGCCGTTCAAATAGGCGAATACCTTATCAAGGTAGGAAGCGTGTGATGGAATACTAGCCATGTTGCAATAAACGGCAACATGCAGCCATCCATTAATACCCTATATGAATGAGCTGATTACCTCCATCAATGATGCGGTATGGGGCTATGTGCTCATCTTCGCATTAGTAGGTTGCGGAATATGGTTCACGTGGCGCACGCGCTTCGTGCAGTTCCGCATGGTGGGCGAGATGCTGCGCCTGCTGACCGATTCGGCGGTAGACACAGTTGAAGGGCAAATAAAGGAGAAGAACACTGATAGCAAACAAAAGCACATTTCCTCGTTTCAGGCCTTTGCCGTTAGTGTGGCCACCCGTGTGGGCACTGGCAACCTGGCCGGTGTGGCGTCGGCCATTGCCATTGGTGGCCCGGGAGCCGTGTTCTGGATGTGGGTTATTGCGCTCATAGGCTCGGCAACGGCCTTTGTGGAGTCGACCCTGGCCCAGCTGTTCAAGCAGAAGCACAAGGACTCGTTCATTGGCGGCCCTGCCTATTATATACAACGAGGGCTGCATCTGCGCTGGATGGCAGTATTGTTTGCCGTGCTTATCACATGCCAGTTTGGGCTGTCGAACAACTCTATCCAGTCAAACACCATCTGCGGAGCCATGCAGGAGGCTTTCGGATGGTCGCCCATGTGGGTTGGAGCCGCAATTGCAGCCATTGCCCTGTTCATTGTCTTTGGGGGTATACAGCGAATCGCCCATGTCAGCGCAGTCATAGTGCCCGTGATGGCTATAGGCTATCTTATTCTGGCGGTGGTGATAATAGTGATGAATATTGGTTTGGTGCCACATGTGCTGAAGGTCATTGTGGCCGATGCTTTCGGCTTCGGGCAGATAGCGGGCGGCGGTATTGGCGTCACGATAATGTATGGTGTGAAGCGAGGCCTGTTCTCTAACGAGGCAGGCGAGGGCAGCGCACCCAACGTGGCTGCCACGGCTTCGGTCACCCACCCGGTGAAGCAGGGACTCATTCAGGCATTGGGCGTCTTCACCGATACCTTGGTGGTTTGCTCGTGCACGGCTTTCATCATTCTTATCAGCGGACTTTACAATGTGCCTGAGCTCAACGGCATTGCGCTGACGCAGTCGGCACTGCAATCAGAGATTGGCGCTGCCGGCCCGGTGTTTGTGGCTATCGCCATCTTCCTCTTTGCTTTCTCCAGCATCATAGGCAACTACTATTACGGAGAAGCCAACATACGCTTTATCACGCCCAATGCAAAGGTAATGACCGCCTACCGCATACTCTCGGCTGGCGTGATGGTGGTATTTGGCGCTTTGGCCAACTTTGAACTCGTGTGGAATATTGTTGATTTCTTCATGGCCTTCCTCACCGCCTGCAATCTGTTGGCCATCGTGCTTCTGGGACGCTATGCCTTCCGTCTGCTCGACGACTACCGCAGCCAGAAGCGACAGGGCATAAAGGAGCCCACATTCCACCGCAGTCAGCTGCCCGAACTGGAAAAGGAATTAGAGTGCTGGGAGTAACACCGGCTAAGTTTTTCCCTTCTTTTTCTTTGGATGTTTGCAGAAATATTTGTATTTTTGCACTTCCATATCCAAATACTAAAGCATCATGGAAGATTTCATTCACCTGCACGTACATACTTATTATAGTATTCTCGACGGACAGTCGAAAATCAAGAGTCTGGTTAACAAAGCCATAGGCGACGGCATGCGCGGACTGGCCATCACCGACCACGGCGACATGTTTGGCATCAAAGAGTTTCACGACATCTGCAACGATGTGAACAAGAAGCGGAAGAAGGAGGGGCTGGAACCGTTTAAGCCCATCTTCGGCTGCGAGATGTACGTGTCGCGCCATGGCTCGAAGTCGCTGCGACGGGGCAAGGAAGACCAGAGCGGCTATCACCTGATAGTATTGGCTAAGAACATGCAGGGCTACAAGAACCTCATCAAGCTGGTGAGCAATTCGTGGACCGACGGATACTACATGCGGCCGCGAACAGACCGTGAAGACCTGGAGCGATACCACGAGGGACTCATCGTATGCTCGGCCTGTATAGCCGGCGAGGTGCCCAAGAAAATTCTCAACGGCGACATAGTGGGCGCACGCGAGGCCGTGGAGTGGTATCACAACCTCTTTGGCGACGACTACTACCTGGAGCTGCAGCGCCATGAAGTGACCGACCCCACCATACGCGCCAACCGCGAGACATTCCCCCTGCAGCAACAGGCCAACAAAGTGCTCATAGAGCTGGCGCGCGAATATGGCATCAAGCTCATCTGCACCAACGACGTGCACTTTGTTGACCAGGAGAACGCCGAAGCCCACGACCACCTGCTCTGCCTCAGCACAGGCAAGGAGCTGGACGACCCCACCCGCATGCTCTACTCTAAGCAGGAGTGGTTTAAGACAAAGGCTGAGATGAACGCCATTTTCAGCGACGTGCCAGAGGCGCTGAGCAACACCCTGGAGATTCTCGACAAAGTGGAGATATACTCGCTCGACCACGACCCCATCATGCCCTTCTTCCCCATCCCAGAGAGTTTCGGCACCGAAGAGCAGTGGCGGCAGAAGTTCACAGAGCAGGACCTCTACCGTGAGTTCACCACCGACGAAAACGGCGAGAACCCCCTGCCGCCAGAGGAAGGCGAGAAGAAAATACAAAAGCTGGGCGGCTACGACAAGCTCTACCGCATAAAGTTTGAGGCCGACTACCTGGCCAAGCTGGCGTATGAGGGAGCCATGAAACGATACCCAGAGCTACAGGCTCTCCCCTTGCCTATAGAGAGAGGAGCGGAGAGTTCTGCTGCTGACCATGCCCCTGGCGAGGACAGCGGCTCCGCTCCCATGCAGGGAGGAAACGGGTCGGAGATTCTCGACCGCATACGCTTCGAGCTGCACATCATGAAGACGATGGGTTTCCCCGGCTACTTCCTCATCGTGCAAGACTTCATCAACTCGGCCCGCGACGAGCTGGACGTCATGGTGGGACCGGGGCGCGGAAGCGCTGCCGGCAGCGTGGTGGCCTACTGCCTGGGCATCACGAAAATCGACCCGCTGAAGTACGACCTGCTGTTCGAGCGTTTCCTCAACCCCGACCGAATATCACTTCCCGATATCGACACCGACTTCGACGACGATGGCCGCGGACGTGTGCTGAAGTGGGTGGAGGACAAGTACGGCCACGAGAACTGTGCACACATCATTACCTACGCTTCCATGGCCACGAAGAACAGCATCAAGGACGTGGCACGCGTGGAGAAACTGCCACTGGCCATAAGCAACGCACTGTGCAAGGCCATACCCGACCGACTGCCTGACGGCATGAAAATGAACCTCACTAACGCCATCAAGTGTACGCCGGAGCTGCGCGACGCTGAGGCTTCAGCCGACCCTGTGCTGGCCAACACCATCAAGTATGCCAAGATGCTCGAAGGCACCGTGCGCGGCACGGGCATACATGCCTGCGGCTTCATCATCTGCCGCGACCCCATCAGCGACTGGGTGCCCGTGAGCACTGCCGACGACCCCGACTTCAAGGACACGAAAACCAACTGCACGCAGTACGACGGACACGTCATTGAGTCGACCGGCCTCATCAAGATGGACTTCCTCGGCCTGAAGACGCTATCAGAGCTGAAGGAGGCCTGCTCCAACATACGCCTCACAAAAGGCATTGACGTGGACCTCGACACCATTCCCATAGACGACCCCAAAACCTATGAGCTGTATCAGCAGGGTCGCACCATAGGCACATTCCAGTTTGAGTCGAGCGGCATGCAGAAGTATCTGCGAGAACTGCACCCCACCGTCTTCGAAGACCTCATAGCCATGAACGCCCTCTACCGCCCCGGCCCAATGGACTACATTCCCGACTTCATTAAGCGTAAGAACGGCCTGGCCCCTATCACCTATCCCATAGCCTGTATGGAGAAATACCTGAAGGACACCTATGGCATTACCGTCTATCAGGAGCAGGTGATGCTGTTGAGCCGCCAGCTGGCCAACTTCACCCGCGGCGAGAGCGATGCACTGCGCAAGGCCATGGGAAAGAAGAAGAAAGACATAGTAGACGCCATGAAGCCGAAGTTCATAGACGGAGGCAAGCAGAACGGACACGATCCCGCCATTCTGGAGAAGATATGGACCGACTGGGAGAAATTCGCCTCGTATGCCTTCAACAAGAGTCATGCCGCCTGCTACTCATGGGTGGCCTATCAGACGGCCTACCTCAAGGCCAACTACCCCGCCGAGTATATGGCTGCCATCATGACGCGCCGCCGCGACCAGATAACGGAGATAACGAAACTCATGGACGAGTGCAAACAGATGGGCATCGACACACTGGGACCCGACGTCAACGAGTCGTACCTGAAGTTCGGCGTAAACAAGAAGGGTGAGATACGCTTCGGACTGGCCGCCATCAAGGGCATGGGCGATGCTGCCGCCGAGGCTATCATACGCGAAAGAGAGGAGCACGGACTCTATAAAGACATCTTCGACTTTGCCCAGCGCGTGCCGCTGAACAACGTCAACCGCAAGGCCTTCGAGAGCCTGGCACTGAGCGGCGGCTTCGACAGCTTCGGCATACGCCGCGAGGCATTCTTCGCCGAGAACGCCAAGGGCGAGGTGTTCCTCGACACCCTGGTGCGCTTCGGACAGAACTACCAGACAGCAAAGGCCGAGGCGCAGAACTCGCTCTTCGGCGGCTTCGACAGCATAGAGATAGCCACGCCCGCCGTGCCGAAGACCGACGTGCGCTGGAGCGACATAGAGCGGCTGAACAAGGAGCGCGACCTGGTGGGAATCTATCTCTCGGCTCATCCACTCGACGAGTTCAAGATTGTGCTCGACAACCTGTGCAACGCCAAGTGCCAGGAGCTGGCCGACGTTACCCTGCTCGAAGGGCGCGACGACGTCATAGTGGGCGGAATAGTCACTGGCGTGCGCACCAGATTCGACAAACGCGGACAGCCCTGCGGCTTCGTCACCATTGAAGACTTTGAGGGCAGCGGCGAACTGGCCATGTTTGGCGAGGAGTGGGGGCGCTGGAACGGCATGTTCACCGAGGGAGCCAGCGTCTACATCACCGCAAAGCTGCAGCAGCGATTCCGCGACAGCAACCAAAAGGTGCTGAAGGTGCAGAACATAGAGTACCTGCAGACAGTGAAGGACAAGGCCATCGACCACATCACCATCTCGCTGAACAGCGACCTCCTTGACGACCAGGTGGTGGCAGAGCTGAGCGAACTCGTGGCAGAGCATCCGGGCAAGACGAAACTCCTCTTCCAGCTGCGCGACAGCACCGGCCGCAACCATGTGCTGCTGCGCTCCACCTCGAAGTTCATCGACGTAAAGCACCGCCTCCTCGACTACATCGAGCGCACCGAAGGGTTAGACTACAAAATAAATTAGGAGAGCAAGGTGTTCAATTGACAGCTTGGGAAGGGGGCATGAGGGTGCCTGAAGGCCTCCCCGCCCCACCCCAGCCTCTCCCCTGGAGGAGAGGCCTACGTACTCCATGCTCGGACAAGGCGGTAGCCTCCCCCCCGAAAAATACCTATTTTTGATTATTGCTCATTTCAGAAAATATGACTACCTTTGCAGCGTGTTAATCATATTTAGGTAGTTAGAGACATTTGGGAAAATGAAGAATCAGAAGATGTACGAGGCAGATGACAAGATGATATCCCTCATCCGCGATAATTACGACCTGCTACAGATGCTCGGCAGTTTCGGCATTAGTCTCGGCTTTGGCGACAAGACCGTCAAGGATACGTGCGAGGACAACGGCGTAGACACCTATACATTCCTGGCGGTGGTCAACTACACCATCAACGGCTATGGCGACTTCAATGCCGACGAACAGCTGTCTGTTCCCACGCTGCTGCACTACTTAGAGGCCAGCCATGCCTATTTCCTCGACTTCCAGCTGCCCTACATACGCCGCGAGCTGCAGGAGTCGCTCGACGAGCGTGAGAGTTTGGCAAAACTCATACTTCGCTTCTACGACGAATACGCCCACGAGATACGCCGCCACATGAAATATGAGCAGAAGACACTCTTTCCCTACGTGCAGTCGCTCATAGACGGGCAGCCCGTCAACGACTACAACGTAGACACTTTTTCCAAGCATCACAGTGCGGCCGACAAGAAGCTGCGCGAACTGAAGCTACTCATTATTAAGTATCTGCCGCAAGACGGACTGCACAACAACCAGCTCACTGCCACCCTTCACGACATCTACGAGAATGAGGTATGGCTGCGACAGCACTCCGAGGTGGAGGACCACATCTTCGTGCCCGCCATACGCCGCCTGGAGCAATTGGCCAAACAGAGCGACGTGGCTCGCAACATCTCAGACATGGTGTTCAAGAACGGCATGAATGGCGACGAGGCATTGAGCGACCGCGAGAAGGACGTTATCATAGCATTGGTGCAAGGTATGTCGAACAAGGAGATAGCCGACCACCTCTGCATTGCCGTCAACACCGTCATCACACATCGCCGCAACATTGCCCGCAAGCTGCAAATACACTCGCCAGCAGGACTCACCATCTATGCCATCATCAACGGCCTCGTCGACATCTCCAGCGTAAAGCTATAATGAGTTATGCCTATGGCTATGCACAGTCATAGGCATAAAACGCTACAAAAGCACAAAAAAGGGTCAGACAATAACGTTCTCGGCGAAAAATACGGGGCGGTTCTTTTCTTTTTTGCTAAAATTGGTGCTTAATTCATTTTTTTTTCGTAAGTTTGCATCATCATTGCAAATAAGTATGGCTTAAACATCAAGAATCATGAAGAGAACAATAAAACTACTGGTCATCGGCGCCGTCGCTATGACGGCCGTGGGCTGCACCACGCACTACCAAATAGCCAATGTAAGCAGGCAGCGCATTCTGGTGGACAAGCGCTTTGATGCTGCACCTGATGCACGCGGCATGGCGTTCCTGGCTCCCTACAAACAGAAGGTGGACTCTGTGATGGGGCCAGTGATGGGCATTGCCGCGCGCGACATGGACAAGCGGCGCCCGGAGAGCGAGATTTCCAACCTGCTGCCCGACATACTAGTATGGGCCGGCAAGGACTATGGCGAGCAGCCCGACTTCGGCGTGTATAACATCGGCGGCATCAGGGCAGCACTATCGAAGGGCGTCGTGACCTATGGCGACATCAACGACATTGCCCCCTTCGAAAACAAGATAGCCTTCATCACACTGACAGGAAAGAAGGTGACGGAGCTGTTCCAACAGATAGCCAAGCGTGGCGGCGAGGGAGTGAGCCACGGCGTGGAGCTCGTCATCACCAGCGACGGGCAACTGCTGTCTGCACGCCTCAAGGGACAGGAGATAGACCCGGAGAGGGAGTACCGTGTGGTGACCATCGACTACATAGCCCAGGGCAACGACGGCATGCCGGCCTTTAAAGACGGCACCAACCTGAAATCGCCCCAGGACGAGCTCGACAACTCGCGCTTCCTCATCATGAACTACTTCAAGGCCTTGCACGCACAGGGCCAGGAGGTGGACGCACAGGTAGAGGGAAGGATTACGGTGAGCGACCCTCAATAGGTAATGACGAACGACAAAGAACAAAGTACAAACGCAAAGAGGAAAGCTATGAGACAGATTATCAATAAACAGATGATGAAACTGATAGGGTTGTCACTCATCATTCTTCATTTATCATCCATAGGCGCAGCCGCGCAAAAGCAAATCACCATTCTGCACACCAACGACACACACAGCACCATACTGCCGCTGAACCGCAACCTGGCCGACACCATGCTGGCCGACAGAGGCGGATACCTGCGCCGCATGGTGCTGGTGAACCAGGAGCGGCAAGTCGACCCCGATCTGCTGCTCATTGACAGCGGCGACTTTTCGCAAGGCTCGGCCTACTACTCCATGTTCTATGGCGATGTGGAGATAGGCCTGATGAATCAGATGGGCTATGACGCCGCCACCATAGGCAACCACGAGTTCGACTTCGGACTCGACAACATGATACGCCTGTTTAAGATGGCAAAGTTTCCCATTGTATGCTCCAACTACGACTTCGCCGACACTGAGCTGGCCAACATCGTGAAGCCCTACATCGTGCTGAAGCGAAAGGGAGTGAAGATAGGCATCTTTGCCCTCTGCCCGCCACTCGAAGGACTGGTGTTCACAAAGAACTACGGTCCGCTGCGCTTCCTCGACCCTATGGAGGTGACCAACAAGATGGTTGATGTGCTGAAGCGGCAGAAGAAGTGCGACTACATCATCTGCATCAGCCACTTGGGATGGGAGCGCTCCGAATATCCCGACAACAAGGTAATAGCCGAGACAACCGGCATAGACCTGGTATTGGGCGGCCACACCCATTCCTACTTCGAACAATTAGAGTATGTGAACAACAAGGAGGGTCGCCCCGTGCCCGTAGACCAGAACGGCAAGCACGCCGCCTTCGTGGGCAAGCTGCTGCTGACGTTCAACAAGAAATGAAAGAATGTAAATCATGAAAGTACTACTGATAAACGGAAGCCCAAGAGACAACGGCAACACTTTCACTGCCCTGAGTGAGGTGGCCAAGACGCTGAACAGCGAGGGCATAGACACGCAAATCATCTCCATAGGCAAGAAGGCCGTGCAGGGCTGCATAGCCTGCGGCATGTGCGGCAGGAACGGAGGCCGCTGCACGTTTCGCGACGACCTGTACTACCAAGTGATGAGGGCGGTCAAGGATGGTATTGATGGACTTGTTGTGGGGTCGCCGGTCTACTATGGCGGTCCCAACGGCTCGCTCTGCGCCTTGCTCGACCGTGTGTTCTACTCCTTGGGCAGCGAACTGATGTTCAAACCGGGAGCCAGCGTGGTGGTGTGCCGCCGGGGCGGTGCATCGGCCGCCTTCGACCGGCTGAACAAATACTTCACCATACTGAACATGCCCGTGGTGAGCTCGCAATACTGGAACATGGTGTACGGGCAGACACCGGGACAGGCCGCACAGGACGAAGAGGGCATGCAGACCATGCGCACACTGGGGCGCAACATGGCGTGGATGCTGCGCAGGCTGAACAGTGGCGAGGAGCAGCATCCCACGCTGGAGCAGCCGTTACGCACCAACTTCATTAGGTAATGGCTGCAACCATCGGCACCATACTAACCCAAAATAACAATTACTACTATGGCAAGATTCAAGCGAATTCTTCTGAAGCTCTCAGGCGAAAGCCTGATGGGCAAGCAGGGTCATGGCATTGACCCGGAGCGACTGGGCGACTACGCGCGCCAAATAAAGGAAGTGCACGACATGGGCGTGCAGATAGGCATCGTCATTGGCGGCGGCAACATCTTCCGCGGCCTCAGCGGCTCGAAGAAAGGCTTCGACCGTGTGAAAGGCGACCAGATGGGCATGTGCGCCACCGTCATCAACTCGCTGGCACTCTCGTCGGCACTCGATGCCGTTGGCGTGAAGAACAAAGTGCTCACCGCCATACGCATGGAGCCAATAGGCGAGTTCTACTCGAAGTGGAAAGCCATCGACGCTATGGAGCAGGGCATGGTGTGCATATTCAGCGCCGGCACCGGCTCGCCCTATTTCACCACCGACACGGGCAGCAGCCTGCGCGGCGTGGAGATAGAGGCCGACGTGATGCTGAAAGGCACGCGCGTGGACGGCGTATACACTGCCGACCCGGAGAAAGACCCCACTGCCACCAAGTTCACCGACATTACCTACGCCGAGGTGCTCAGACGCAACCTGAAGGTGATGGACCTCTCGGCCATCTGCATGTGTCAGGACAACAACCTGCCCATCTATGTGTTTAACATGGACATTGTGGGCAACCTGATGAAAGTGATGCAGGGCGAAGACATTGGCACGCTGGTGCACCCGTAGACTGCGCTAATAACGCAGTTAGCTGGTTCACTGCCCTTCGCTACAGCACATACTGCACTTCCTTGAAGGCATAGCGGCGCAGCTGGCCTTCACGGTCGCGCAGCAGCAGGTGACCGTCGTCTTCTACCGTCACCAGCTGAGCCTCAAACACATTGTCACCTCCGTCTGCCACCACCCTATCGCTGTAAGGATGAAAGCCCTTTCGGCGATAGAGTTGTGCGCGATAGTCAGAGGGATTGATGTCGAGCGTGAAACACTGCAGAATGCTGTGCAGCAGCGACTCCCGGTCGTGCTTACGGCCTGTTATCTGGCACAGCGACACGGGGTTGGGGGCATTGCTTTCAAAAAGCGTCTGGTTAACGTTCAGCCCCACGCCGATAATGCTCTCGCGCACCATGCTGCCCGCGAGACGGTTTTCTATGAGTATGCCGCACAGCTTACGATTATCCCAATAGATGTCGTTAGGCCATTTAATGGAAAGAAGTGATGAGCCATGGCCTATGGGTGACAGGACAGGAGTGAGCGCCCTGACGATGGCAAGCGATATGGCCATGGATATGCGGAACTGCTGGTTAGCCCTAATGCAACCATCAACATTAGCGTTAGCGCTAAGGTTAAGGTTAGCGTTAGGGTTAAGGTTAGCGTTAGGGTTAGCGTTAAGGTTAAGGTCAATGGAGAAGAGCAGATTCTGCCCTGGTGCGCTCTCCCAGGTATTGTTGCCGCTGCCGCGTCCTGCCGTCTGAAAGTCAGTCCACACCACACGGTCATGCCCATTGGCATGTTCAGCCATCCACTGGTTGGTCGATGCCGTCTCGTTCAGATGAACCGTTTCAAATATCATCACTCAGCTCTCAGCCTCTAACAGCTCCTTCAGCTTCTCTACGGTGACTTTAATTTTGTCGTAGTTGTCCATCAGCGACACGTCGAGCTGATAGCGCGCCTTATTATAATATGGTTCGCGCAAGGCAAGCTGCTCCTTGATAAAGCTTACCAGCTCCTCCGGGCTTTTGCCCTTCAGCAGAGGGCGCTCCGTCTTGCCCATAAGCAGGTGGGCGTGCAGCACTTCTGGCGAGCAGCACAGGTAGACCACCTGCGCCTGCTGGTTCATATAGTCGATGTTGTCGAAGAAGCAGGGCGTGCCGCCCCCACAGCTGATGACCACGTCCTCAAACTCGGCCACCTCGTGCAGCATGTTGTGCTCTATCTGGCGGAATCCCTCCTCGCCCACCTCCTGGAATATCTGTGCCACCTTCTTGCGGCGGCGGTTCTCTATATACCAGTCAAGATCGTAGAAGCACAAGCCCAGTTCCTTAGCCAGCGCTTTTCCCACGGTGGTCTTGCCGGCTCCCATGTAGCCAATTAGAATAATCCTCTTCATTAACCCTTCACTATCTTCATCGCCTCTTCGTAGCTCATCTCACGCACCTTGTCGTGCAGGGCTTTGGGCAGACGATAGTTCTTGCCTTTGTAGCAGAGGTAGGGGCCGTAGCGTCCGTTCAGCACCTCCAGGTCCATGTCTTCAGTGAAGACGCGCAGGTGCTTGCGCTCTTCCTCATGGCGCTTCTCGTCGATGAGCTTCACGGCCTCGCCTATAGTAACGCTCATGGGGTCTACACCCTTTGGCAGCGACACATAGAGGCTCTTGTGCAGCACGTAGGGGCCGAAGCGTCCTGTGCCCACGGTGACGGGCTCGCCCTCATACTCGCCGAGCATGCGCGGCAGCTTGAACAGCTCGAGTGCCTGCTCCAGGGTGATGGTCTCCATGCTCAGCTCCTTCGGCATGTGGGCAAAGAGCGGTTTGTCCTTGTCACCGGCCACGCCTATCTGCACCACGGGGCCGTAGCGGCCAATCTTTGCAAACACCTGGCGCCCCGTCTTCGGGTCCTTGCCCAGCTCGCGCTCGCCGGCCTTGTGTTCCGAGCGCTGGTTGATGGCCTTGTCTACCGTGGGTTCAAAGTCCTTGTCAAAGACTTTCATCATCTTCAGCCACTTCATCTTTCCCTCGGCTATCTTGTCGAAGTCCTGCTCCACCCTTGCCGTGAAGTTATAGTCCATGATGGCAGGGAAGTGCTCCATCAGGTAGTCGTTCACCACGATGCCCACGTCGGTGGGCAGCAGCTTGCCCTTCTCCGAGCCGGTGGTCTCATGGCGTTTCTTCTGGGTTATCTGCTTGCCCTTTAGGGTGATGACGTCAAACTGACGTTCTTCGCCCTTCTTGTCGCCCTTCACCACATACTCACGCTGCTGTATGGTGCTGATAGTGGGTGCATAGGTGGAGGGGCGTCCTATGCCCAGCTCCTCGAGCTTGTGCACCAGCGATGCCTCAGTATAGCGCTGCGGACCCTGTGTGTAGCGCTCGAAGGCACTTATCTCACGGCGTGTCAGCACGTCGCCCTCCTTCAGCGGGGGCAACACATGCAGGAACTCGTCTTTCGAATCACTCTCCTCGTCGTCGACCGACTCGCGGTACACCTTCAGGAATCCGTCGAACTTCACCACCTCACCGGTGGCAACAAACTCCAGGTTGGTGTTCATATTAATGGTCACCGTCGTCTTCTCTATCTCGGCATCAGCCATCTGGCTGGCGGCCGTGCGCTTCCATATCAGTTCATAGAGGCGGCGCTCCTGTACGGTGCCCTCAATGGTGGTCTGGTTCATATAGGTAGGACGAATGGCTTCGTGTGCCTCTTGTGCACCCTTCGAGCTGGTGTGATACTGGCGCACCTTGCTGTATTCCTCGCCGTAGAGACTCCCTATCTCCTCCTTGGCGGCATTGATGGCCAAGGCCGAGAGGTTCACAGAGTCGGTACGCATGTAGGTTATCTTTCCGCTCTCATAGAGGTGCTGCGCCACCATCATGGTCTGGCTCACGCTGAAGCCCAGCTTGCGGGCGGCCTCCTGCTGCAGCGTCGATGTGGTGAAGGGCGGTGCGGGCTGGCGCTTCATGGGCTTGCGCTGCACTGAGCTCACGGTGAATGTGGCGTCCTTGCAGGCTTCGAGGAACTGCTCCACCTCCTCCATCGTCTTCAGGCGCTGGCTGTAGGTGGCTTTCACCTCAGAAGCCGAGCCGTCGGGGTTCAGCAGTCCGAAGATGGCATTCACACTGTAGTAGGTCTCACTCTTGAAGGACTGTATCTCACGCTCGCGCTCCACGATGAGCCTCACGGCCACGCTCTGCACACGTCCGGCACTGAGCGACGGCTTCACCTTGCGCCAGAGCACAGGCGAGAGCTTGAAGCCCACAATACGGTCGAGCACGCGCCGTGCCTGCTGAGCATCCACCAGGTTCATATTTAGCGTGCGCGGGTGCTCAATGGCTTCAAGAATGGCGGGTTTCGTTATCTCGTGGAACACTATGCGCTTGGTGTTCTGCCCATCAAGGCCCAGCACCTCGCACAGATGCCAGCTGATGGCTTCTCCCTCGCGGTCTTCATCACTTGCCAGCCACACCTGTTCGGCTTTCTTGGCCTGGCTCTTCAGTTCGTTCACCAATTTCTTCTTCTCCTCGGGAATCTCATATTCCGGTGCCAGTGACTGCTCGTCAATGCTCAACTCGTGCTTCTTCAGGTCGCGTATATGACCGTAGCTCGACATCACCTTGAAGTCGTCGCCGAGAAACTTCTCGATGGTCTTTGCCTTGGCAGGCGACTCAACTATAACTAAATTCTTTTGCATAGTCTAAACAATGTTTTTTTGTTTTGAGGTGCAAAAGTAAGCAAAAAGTTTCCTTACACCTTATTTATATAGAAGAATTTGTGTTTTCTTAACAGTTTTCTCATTTTCACATGCCTAAGCATCGTTGTATCAAAGGACGACAATAAGCAGAAAAGGCAAGTCAGGGGAGAAGGCGACGGGTAGGCGAGCCTCACTTGGCAGACAGGGAAGATACTGACCCTACCCCTGCCCCTTCTCTACAAACGAGGGGAGGCCTGCGGAGTCCCTGCGCTGAGGACTGCCCATGGGGAGAGAATACTACTGGCCTCACACCTGCCTAACGGACTTCCCACCCACCTCCTTTATCACCGCCAAAGAAAAAAAATTAGAAAAAACTGTGGATATTTCATTTTTATTGTTTATCTTTGCACCCTACATAACTATAATGTGAGAACTATGAAAAAGAACATCCTGTTTATCGCGCTGCTGGCCATGCTCACAATAAGCCAGAATGCAAGCGCACAGTACATCTTTACAAAGAGCGACAAGGTTGATGAATTCGGCGTCTTCCAGCATGTTGGCTTAGGCGTGTTTGCCGGCACTTCGGGCTGGGGTGTTGAATTGGGCACACCCATCACCGACTACTTGCAGCTGCGTGCCGGCTACGCCTTCAATCACGACTTTTCGGCCGACTTCGACGTCCACTACACCTCCAACAACTGGGTAAGAGATGAGACAGAGGCGGAAGCAAAGCTGAAGACAGGCGGCTTCCATGCCCTGCTCGACATCTACCCCTCCAGCGAGTACACCTTCCACTTCACCACTGGCCTCTTCTTTGGCAAGGAGCGCGCGTTCACTGCTGAGAACAAGGAGCCCATCAAGAATGGGGGCGGCGGACTGGAGATAGGCGACTATATTGTGGGCTTCGACCAGAACGGCATAGCACATGCCGCCATCGAGGTAAAAAAGGTCAGACCTTACGTAGGCTTGGGCTTCGGACGCTTAGTGCCCCGCAGCCGTGTCTCGTTCAGCTTCGACATGGGCGTGCAGTTCTGGGGCACACCCACTGTCTACGGATTGTCTGAGAACGGCAAGGACTGGACGAAAGTGACGAGCAAGAGCCTGGACAACAAAGACGAGGGCTTTATCGACATTCTCTCAGACGTCAAGGTCTACCCCGTGCTCAAGTTCACACTTAGCGGCCGCATCTTCTAAACTAAAAAGCAAAGCAAAATGAAATACCTCCTCAACACCCTGGCTGCTGTGTTTCTCTTAGCAGCCCCCTTAGCGTATGTGTCGTGCGGCGATGACGACGACGATACACCTGCCGGCAACGAGCGCAAGCCCGTGACGCTGCAAGAACCGCAGCACAAGGACGATGCTGCCAAATACGACCTGCAGCAGCCTGTCACCTTGGGCGACATGCTAGTAAGGAGCATAGAGCTTACAGAGAGTGGCAAGTACCTCATTACCTACCAGAAGGCAGAAGCGGCTGCCACCCGCGCTGGCGACCCAATGCTCTACCTCATGGGCGACTACACCTCCTCTGGCGTCGGCTTCAGGCTGGTGGGCTTCGGCGTCATCAGCATCAGTGCCGAGAGTGCCACCCTCAGCCTCACCATTACCACCGACAGCGGCGACACCATCACCGTGCCAGCCACACTGTCGAAGACCATGGTCGAGACACTGATCAACAACTACCTCTGCCGCACGTGGATTATCGACAACACACGCCTGCGCTATCCCAACGGCAATATAACGCTGGCCAAGGACTTCGAGGGTTGCAACATGTATGAGATACTGGAGTTTGCACGTCAGTTCTACAACTTCAGCGACGAGGTGTCGGTCAACAAGATTGTGCGCGGCGTCACCATTACCTCGGCCTACACCTTCCTTATCAACTATGCCGACTACACCTACGACGTGGGTTCATGGACATGGAGCAGCACACCCTCGGCCGACCTGCAGAGCAACGGCATCAGCTATCATTGGGATGCCGACTACATGGGCAACCCCATGCTCAACACGGCCAGCGCCTCGGTAGAGTTCCCCGGCGGCAACCAATGCAAGCTCACGCTAAAGGGCACCATCGGTGGCAAGGTCATTGAGGTGGTGTGGACTATGCATTCCCTGTAATGACGGTGCCGTGCTGCCCGTCGATGGCACGGGCACTTGTAATGACTACGCGCTTAACGCCTGCTGCAATGGCGTTGAGCGCGTTCTGTATCTTGGGCAGCATGCCGCCGCTAATAGTACCGTCGACCTTCAGGCGGGCAAAGTCATCGGCGGTGATACGCTTTATCACGCTGTTCTCGTCGTCGGCATTGGCCAGCACACCAGCCTTCTCAAAGGCGAACACCAGCGTCACGTCGTAGCCCACGGCAGCCATCGCCTTTGCCGTCTCCGACGCCATCGTGTCGGCATTGGTGTTGAGCATCGTGCCCTGTCCGTCGTGCGTGAGCGGCGCAATGACGGGTATGAGGCCGGCATCTATGAAGCGGCCTATCTTCTCGCCACGGGCAGCCTTCACGTCGCCCACGAAACCGAAGTCAGTCTCCTGGCCACCCACCACTACCGGCGGGCGTTTCACAGAGCGTATGACGTCGGCATCGGCACCGGTGAGGCCTATGGCATCGGCGCCAATGGCCTGCAGGCAAGCCACCACGTGCTTGTTCACCAGTCCGCCATAGACCATCGTCACCACTTCGAGCATGGCAGCGTCGGTGATGCGCCGACCCTCTACCATCTTCGACTCTATGCCTAGGCGCGTAGCCACCTGCGTGGCCCTGCGACCACCACCGTGCACCAGAATCTTCGCGCCCTCAATGGCGGTGAAGTCGCGCAGCAACTGCTGCAGCTGTGCCTCGTCTTCAACCACGGCACCGCCCACTTTTACTATTGTCAGTTTCTGTTTCAACACTTCTAATTGCTAGGTTACTTGATTACTATCTTGCCATTTACCATGTAAAGCCCTTGGCGGGCTGAAACATGGAGGCCTGAAATACTCCTTTAAAAAGGGGAATATCATTAATAAAGATTTGCAAAGATAGTTGAATAAAGCTGAAGTTGCTTTTCCGTATGTCTCATTTATTTTTCTAATTAGCAGGGATGCCCAAAATAAGGTTTTTTTATGCGCAGTATATATATACGCGCGCGTGACTGCTTGGTGCTTGCACCAGTTGCACCATGTGTAAAGCGTAGATGGTGGAGCTTGCTGCCGCCATGCTCAACGGAGTGGCAGGGCAAAGTGGATATTTATGCAAATAGATGTATAAATATTCAGTGGAGACGGCAAAATGTAACAACTGTACGCGCAGTGAACAAATGGTGGCCTCCCAGAAAAATTTGGCGGCCACTTTTTTTCATAGGAGGGCGCCAAATTTTCACAGGAGGACGCCACACAAATGTATAAATATTCACTTTGCGTTTGTGGGCTCTCCATTTCTTCACTAAAAAGTGGTGCAAGTGGTGCAAGCACCAAGCAATCACGCGCGCAATATAACGCGCGCGCGTAAAAAGCCTCCACGCCAAGCTGTTTTTGCGCAAAAAGAGCCTGTTGGCACACCCGTTCAAGCCAGGGGAGACTGCCCCAGGCTTCTTGCGGCTGAGAGTATTACCAGCCCCACCCCTGCCTTTCTCCTGCATGGGAGGGGATGCCTACAGACCCCTCTCCATGACCCAACTCAAGCTCGCCTACCCGCAGTCCTTCATCTGACAGAGGCAAGGAGTGCCTTGGCACATTTTGCGCAAACACAGCCAGAGTTGGGCAGGCACAGACTAAGTTAAGCAGGCCCTGCCACCAAGGCAGAAGCACAACCTAACAAGTTGAGAACACCCAGCTTTAGTCATGTAGCATTGTTGTCTTATGTCTATGGCCTGTTGTCTTTATTCTCAGTCATGAACAAAAAACAAAAACAATGAAACAAACGTGAAAGTGCTTCTCAATAAACGTTCTTATCTTTGCACCGAAAATTTTCGAACAATCTTTTTTATTTATTAACAAAACCAAATTAACACCTATGAGAAAATCTTACTTGATGCTCATGACGCTGCTGTTTACCCTGTTGGGTACTGGTAGCGCCAGCGCCGCCTACACGGCCGAGCTCGTGCCTGAAATGTTCAAGGCATGGAGCAGCGACCAGCCCGGCGCAACTGAGGTTTCGAATCCCGATCCGGAACCCAAGAACAATGCCAACTTTGGCGTTGAGTACAATCTCTACAAGGAAGTAGGTGCCTATGGTTGCATTTATGGCAACAGCAGCGTCTACTATCTTTGGTATGCCGACCTCACCGGCACAAAGACCATCAACTTCGTTGGCACACCTGGCATGTCGGTGCGCCTGATGCTCAACCGCGAGCCTTATGTGGAGGGTGGAGCTGGCGACGCTGACGGCGGTGCCTATGTGGAGATTATCCAGAAACTTGGCAGCGACGGCACACTCACCATCGACCTCAGTGCCAACGAGGCTCTGGCTAATGCAGGCTACATCCACCTCAATGCCATCAAGGTGCCTGCAGGTGGTACGGCCGGTACTATGCGTGAGATGACCATTAACGGCGATGTGAAGCCCGTTACTGGATGGATTCCCCTTGTGAAGAACAGCGACTTCGAGGGCGACGACCTGAGCAGCTTCCCCGTGAGCTACGATGGCCCCAACAACGGTAACACCGCTCCCGACCTGCCCGAGTTCGTTGCAGGCGGAGGCAAGGACGGCAGCCGCTGCGTGAAGGTGACCAGCCACGACGCTCCCACCGAGACCTGGCACACACAGTTCTACATCAAGCTCGACGAGCCCATCAAGGCACAGTCGAACACCTCATGGCGCATACGCATGGACATCAAGGCCGACGAGGCCCAGAACGTGACCACCAGCGCACAGGCTGATCCTCGTGTGTGGAAGGGCGGCTTCATTGAGGAGTTCACCGTCACACAGGAGTGGAAGACCTATGAGTTCAGCGGTATCTTCAACGCAGCCGACTACGACCTCGGCAGCGTGGCCTTCGACCTGAACAATGTGGGTGGCAGCCCCGGTGGCCCCAACACCTTCTACTTCGACAACGTTTACTTCGACTACTGGGTGGAGCCCAGCTCGCTGCTGTCGCTCAAGGGCGAGTTCTATCAGGATGCTATCCGTGTGAACTTCGGCGGCGAAAACAACATCCCCGAACTGGTGACAGCCAGCGGCCAGAACCAGATTGTGTTCCCCAACGAGAACGTAAAGGTGACCATCAACGGCGAGGAGACTATCCTTACTTCTGCTGAGGGCCGTCCCGACGGCAACCTGTGGATATTCATCGAGGAGCCTCTGGGTGGCGCACAGGACGAGAACGACGAAGTGCTGATTAGCTTCACCAATCCTGAGGATCCCGCACTGCAGGTGCTGATGACCACTGGCAAGAACGCTGGCGAGCCCGCTCCCAGCTTCACCGACCTGAAGGCTACGTATGCTGAAGACGACGTTATTACGCAGGCATTCTCCTATCTCTATGGTTCGCCTTCACTGGTGAGCGCCGATCCTGAGGACGGCTCGTTCAACCTGCCGAAGGACCTGAAGACCTTCAAGTTCCTCTTCGACCAGCCGGTTGACTGCAGCGGTATCTCCGCTACGCTCGGCAAGGAGAAGCTGAAGATTGTAGGCGGTGAAGACTTTGTGAAGGAACTGGTGCTGGAGCGCACTGGCAGCGGTGAACTGACCGGTGAGTATGTGCTGAGCCTGAACAATGTGATGGGCAAGAGCGGCATCGGCGATCCCTATGAGCACGAGTTCCACATCTCCTTCGGTCCGGTGACTATCGACCCGAACGACCAGCCCGAGATGATTATCCCCGTTGACTACTTCAACAACTGCGCTGACAACACCATTCCCGAGGGCTACTTCGTGTTCTATCAGGACAAGGAGTGGCGTGTGCCCACAGGCAACTACAGCGGCGGCGGTGCACGTATGTTCTCCTTCGGCGGCGACTTCACCAAGGCTCTCTATGTGCGTGAGGGCTATGCCCAGTACGGTACTACCGAAGACGAGCGCATGTCGCTGACAGAAGCCAATCCTGAAATTGGAACCCACTACGAGGATCACCTGCTGTCACTGAAGGCTGGCAAGCGCTATAACATCACCTTCAACACTGCCCGCTGGAAGAGCAGCGGTGAGTGGACGAAGTTTGAGATTCTCGACGACTACGATGAGGTAGTGTTTGGTCCGGAAATCATTCAGAACAATCCCGACGTGAACGGTGCTCAGGGATCATCCGTCAGCAAGTCTACCGTATCCAACTTTAACTTCGTGCCCGAGCTGGACGGCAACTACCGTCTGCGCTGGACGGCATGTGATGCCAGCGGCAACCAGGGTTTCAACGAGATTCTGCTGGCCAATGTGCAGATGCAGTATCTGCCCTCAACCCTCGGCGCCAGCGAGCTGCTGAAGCTCGATGAGGCCTTAGAGAAGGCTAAGAACATCCTCGGCGAGAGTGCCGACGAGCGTTATGCTGGTGCTGCCTACACTGCTCTCGATCAGCTTATCAACGGCATCGAGGCTGCTAAGGCAAGCTACACCGCTCCCTCGGTAGTGAACAAGGCTATTGCCGACCTTACTGCTGCTTCTGAGGCACTGTCGAACCACCACAAGAACTGCGACACCTACGATCCGCTTCCCGGCAGGGCACAGGAGATGGTTGACCAGTGGGCTGAGACAAAGTTTGCCAACACCGACCTCTTCAAGTTCTTGCAGAGCGTGGCTGAGAAGTACGAAGGCAAGGTGCTCACCGACGACGCTGAGCTGCTTGTTGCCATCGACGAGCTGAACGGCACCATCAACCAGATTAACGAGATGTTCACCACCGGTCACTCAGCAGTGGGCGACTGGAGCAGCACACGCACCGGATATGCAGTGCTCTTCGACCGTCTGCTCTGGGGTATTGAGACCCTGCAGGCTCTCGGCGTAGCTGAGGACGACGCCATCATCACTGAGGCTAATGCAGTTCTTGGCGACGACGACGAAATGGCTGAGCGCCTGGAGCTCCGCATCAAGAAGGAACTCTACTCACAGCTGAAGGAAGCTAACAACACCCTGTTCGATCCCACACAGACCGTGGACGAGGAGACTGGTGAGGTGGAGTACGGCGATGTGCCTTCATACGACATGACCGTGTTCGTGAAGAACCCGAACCTCTATAAGATTAGCGACGGCAACGGCTACCAGGAAGGTGCTGTTCCCGGATGGGATGTCATCGACGGCCGCGGCTTCAGCACTGGTTGGAACACCTACGGCTCGGCCAAGGTGCCCGTGGATGTTATGTTCTCGAACTGGGGTGGCAGCTTCACCGTGTCGCAGACCATCAGCGACCTGCCCGCAGGCGTCTACACACTGCAGGGTGCTTACGGCGAGCGCATGAGTGAGGACGAGGCTCCCAACGCTCTGGACGGAACATACTTCTATGTGAAGACCAGCGAGCTGGCTGCTATGGAGGATTCACTCGTGGTTGAGTGCCCGCGCATCGGACAGGCATTCCCCGCTCTGAACTGCGAAATCACCGAGGTGGTCATCGCCGACGGCATCGTGACACTGGGTGTGCAGGCTGGCAACGACTCGCACGTGTTCTTCGACAAGGTGGCTATCAAGTTGACTGCTCCCGCTGAGAATGTGGACTATGGCAAACTCTATGAGCAGGTGCTCGCCGGCATCGACGAGACCATGGCCAAGAACGCTACCACGCGTGCCATCGAGATGTACGACCTGAACGGACGTCGTGTGGCTCACGCTCAGCGTGGCATCACCATCGTGAAGCGCTACATGAGCGACGGCACCGTCCGCACGCAGAAGGTGGTTATCAAGTAAGCCCCGAGGCTTCACCATCGAATAACCCAAGAGTGGGCCGGGAAACATCTGTTTCCTGGCCCACTCTTAACTCTAATCACAACAACGGACTTTTATGAATGCGATAAAAAGATAATAAGCAACGGACAACAACGGACTTTTATGGATGCAGTGTTAGTCCGTTGCATGATAAAAAGGCAACTGACAACAACGGACTTTGATTGTTACAATGTTAGTCCGTTGCATGATAAAAATAGGCAATCATATAGCAGTTGACCTGCCCTGAGGATGCCCGTAGGCACTCCCCACCCCTTTCAGGGGAAAGGCTACGGGTAGGCGAGCTTGCTCGGGAATGGGGCAGGGGTGGGGTGTTGACTGCCCATAATGTATTATCTACCCTGCACTTCTCTCAGCGGATAAGGGAGATACTGCCCCCACCTCCCCTACAAGGGAGAGGAGTGCCTACGGACTCCAGGTCAACTGTTATATCATTCCTTAAAAATAAGCAGCGGACTCCAACAGACTTTTATATGCAGGGTTAGTCAGTTGTCGTCTGTTGCAAAAGATGATAAGCAACAGACTCCAACGGGCGCATAATTTGTGTCATTCGTAGTGTTATAAGAATTCCGGACGGAACTCGAAGTGCATGGTGTCGTAGTGGTACCAGCGGCCACCCCAGATGAAGCCGTGGCGCTCGAAGATATTCACCACCTCTGCGGGCACACGGTTCTCGTATTTCAGGCGGTCAAGCTCGCCGGCACCAGGGTTCGACCACAGCCAGTAGTTGGAGAGCGATGTGTTGATGTCGATGGCTATGCCGTAGCTGTGAGCGCTTTGCCGCTGGGCGCCGCGCACCTTGCGCCAATAGAATGTGGAGGCCTGCTTCATGTATTTCACCAGCTCCGGGTGGCGTGCCATGTCGCGAGCCACTGCCCGCAGGCTGTCGGCGGCACCGTTCACTGTGGTGAACTGCAGCTGCTGGCCAAACCAAGCCACGCGCGTGAAGCGTTTCTGGGCTTCCTGCGCATTCTTGCCATACATACATTTGAACAGCTGTTCGCAGCGTGAGCGGCCGGCATCAGAGAGATAGGCTGGCACGGCGGCAGTGCGGTCGTAGGCCATAGAGAACATGTCCTCCGGGTCGCTGTTGTCGAGCATGGTGATGAAGTCTTTCTCTCGCCCGTCGTCATAGACAATGCGCGTACCGTCGGCCATGAGGAGGCAGCCGCCCTCGTAGCCCTTCACCTGCTGCGGGTAGACAGCCATCAGCTTGGCGGCACCGTCAGGAATACTGTCGGGAGGAGTGGGGCTGTTGGGGGAAGTACTGGCAATGGCGGCAGTACTGCACATGAATAATGTGAACGACCAAACCTTTCTAAACATTCTCATTGTCTCTTTTTTATAGCAGATAGCCGTGTTTCTTCAGTTGTGTCTCAAACTTCCGCAGGTCTTCAGTCTTCACCAGCAGGCGATAACCCTCGGCCCTGATAACAATCTGCCGCAGCACGGGGTCGGTGGTGATGAGCTCTATGAGGTCGTGGTTGTCAGGACTGATGGTGTAGCGCTTATAGCTGGTCTTGTCTTCGTTGAATGGGTGGCAGTGTTGCAGCAGCGACTGGAAGAACTGCTGCCACAGCGGCGGCAGCTTGTCGGCTATGAACTGCTGGAATATCTGTATCTTGCTCTCCACATCGCTTCGGCTGCTGCAGTTGGCCAGAAACGAAAGGGCCGATGTTTCAAAGCGGTTGCTGGATATGCGCACACTGGTGTCCATGAGCAGCTGCGCATAGGGATTGGGGGCTACGAGCGAGCGTATGATGAGCCTATCGGGATCCAGCTCGAAGTAGGCCACGTGCTCCTGTTCGGGTGCGTCATAGGTAGCGGTCACGCCAAGGGCATAGCGGCCTAAGGGCGTAAGCCTGACATACTCCACCTGGTCGAATGGCGACGTATGGCCTGTTTGCTTCTCGTTGAGGGCCACTTCAGCCATGCCTAAGCTGCACAGCATCATGGCACATGCCTGCAGGCCCACGTATCCGAATTCGTGGGCATAGTCTTCTACGGCAATGAACTGTTGGGTGTATTCGTTGGTTATATCGGTGGTGGCCTTCTCCTCATTAGGGTTGAAGACGAGGATGGTGGAGTACGAAGTGCTGCCGTCGCTCTCTAGCTCTACTATGCGCAATGCCAGGTCGTCGATGCCTATCCAGTGATGCGGCTCGTGATTCAGCATATTGAGCAGCATCTGGCAGAGCCTGAGCTGGCGTCCCCACTGCATTGAGTTCTGGCGCAGACCCTTGATGTGCGGATAGAAGATATAGGGCAGATAGCTGTTGAACTTCTCGAAAGAACTGAAGAGACTGCGCAGCGTGTCTTCGTAGGTAATAATCTTTTTCTTGTAGTTGCCATTCTTCTGCTCATTGATGGCCAGCATCTGCATGTAGGCGTAGGCCCTGAGGTTGTGCTTGTAATCGTCGGCACTGTTGGGATAGAACTCTTCTAAGCAGAGTTTCTTGGCCACCCGTTTCATGTCAGCCGCGCCCAGCCCTTTCTTCTTCTCAGGTAGCTCGCCCTGTTGTATAAGGCTGGAGAGCAGCTTGAAGTGTTTATGGCTGTCGACCTCAAACTCTATGGTGCGCCACTCCACGTCGTCAGGCAGCTCAGCGAGCGCCATGTCATCATTCACCTCAGGAAAGAATAAATCGAAGAAGATGTTCCTGATGGTAGCCGACACAGTGATGTATTTCTCGCTCTTGTGAACATAGGAATAGGGGCTCAGCTCCCTTGAGAGGTGCGAGGATGTTTGAAACCAGCCCAGCTCGCGTTTGTTCCATGTCACGCCGCTAGAGCTATAGTAATAATAGCCGTGCTGCTCGTTGAAGAGGGAGCCCTTCACGTTCAGGCATTTCTTTGCCCTCTCATGCGATACATAATTGTTCCTCAGCACCAAGCGCCACAGCTCGCGCATGCCGTTGGAGAGTGAGTCGACGTATTTCTGCAGGTTCTGCTGGCTGGTCAGGATGAGGGCAACGCCGCGTGAAATGTTGCTCTTCGCCGTATTAGACTTCAACATCTCTATGGCCTCTTCGGCTCTCTGCGGCGTCTCGCCGGGCCGGGCCTTCATCACCTCGCCGTATTTGCCCAGCCAGGGGATGAAGGTCTCGGCATAGAGTGAGAGCTGCTGCTTGGTACATGTTGACTCCAACCTGCTGGCCATAGCATCCCACAACTCATGTGGTGGCTCTTCGAGCACCAGCGTGGAGGCGGCTCCAAACAGGTTTTTGTTTATCATGATGCGTAAGCTACAGGTTGTTATGCGTTGATGCAGGCCAGTGCCAGTGAGTAGTACTTAGAGTCTACGTCGTCGGCACGGCTGGTGAGCACCACGGGCACGTCGGGGCCGGCCAGGATGGCGGCAGTAGCGGCGTTATTGAATAGGGTGATGGTCTTGTAGAACACGTTGCCTGACTGTATGTCGGGGAATATCAGCGCGTCGGCGTGTCCGCGCAAGGGCGACTTCAGTCCTTTCTTGCGCAGTGCCTTGCCTGAGAGCGATGTCTTCAGGTCGAGCGGTCCGTCGACGATGCAGGCACCGAAGGCACCGTCCTTGGCGTCCTTCACCAGCTTCTGGTAGTGGGCGGTGTGGGGGAAGTGGCGCTCGTCTACCTTCTCAGAGCAGTTGACCAATGCCACGCCAGGTTCCTTGATGCCGAAGGAGCGGCAGAGGCGCAGCAGATAGCGCAGTTGCTGCACGCGCTGTTCGTCGGTGGGCTGCGGAATGACGGCAACGTCGGTCATGAACAGCAGTTTGTCGTATTCGGGCAGCTGAGCGCAGCAGAGGTGTGTGAGCACTTTTCCCTCCTGCAGCAGTCCTGTTCCTTTGGCCAGTATGGCGCGCAGCAGCGTGTCGGTGTTGAGCAAGCCCTTCATCACGATGTCGGCCATGCCCTGGTGCACCAGCTCCACGGCTTTCTGTGCTGCGTCGGCGTCGTCGGCAGCCTTCAAGCGGGGTACCTCCTTCGGTGCGCCGGCCATGAGCTTCGGGTCGCCTATGAGTATGGGCTTGATGAAGCCGTCGTCAAGGGCACGCTGTACAGCCTCCTGCGTGGAGTCGTCATAGGGACAAACCACGGCCACTCGTTTCGGCTCGAAGCCGTCGGAGAGGTAGGCCACTAATTCTTCAAAATTCTCAATTGCTTTCATAACTGTACCTGATTTAAGTTATTGGTTGGGTAATTATTAGCTGGGTGTAAAAGCCTTAAGACAGTAGACACTGCTGTTGCCATCATGCAACCATGGGGCTGCTATGGCATGCTATAAAGCCTTTTTGTAGCAACGGCGGCGCTTGTGCTGCTCGTGCTCCAGATAGGACCACTGGCTCTGCACCTTGTTGTTGGTCTCCATCTCCACGTGCGTCTCACCCCACAGGAAGCCATGCTTCTGGTAGATGGGTATAAGGTCGTAGAAGAGCAGGGCGTTGGCACCTTTCGAGCGGTATTCGGGCAGCACGCCAATGAGCAGACAGTCCACCACCTCGGTCTTGTGGAATTTCAGTGCGCGGATGATGTGCCACCAGCCAAAGGGCAACAGTCGCCCGTTGCGGCACTTCTGCAGTGCTTTCGTGAGCGACGGCAGCGTAATGGCCACGCCCACCACGGGATGGTCGGGCAGCGAGTGGTCCTCCACCAGCGCGAGCATGTTCAGGTCAATCACCTTGAAGTACATCTTTATATATTGGTCTATCTGCTTCTGCGACATCTGCGAGTAGCCGTAGAGATGGCCGAAGGTGTGGTTGATGACGTCGAACACCTTCTGCCCATACTGTTCGGGGCCGAATATTTCCTTCTTGGTGAGCTTCTTTATCTGCAGGTTGTAGCGCTTCATCACCATCTCGGCTATTTTCAGGAACTTCTCTGGCATGCCCTCCTTTGGCACGAAGAGCTTATACTCCACATAGTCGTTGTCCTTCTCATAGCCCTCCATCTGCTTCATCAGCTCAGGGTAGTAGGGGTAGTTATACTCTGTGGCCATGGTGCCCAGCTCCTCGAAGCCTTTGGTGAGCATGCCCTCGGGGTCCATGTCGGTAAAGCCAAGTGGGCCTATAATCTCTTTCATGGAGTGGCGGCGGCCGAAGTCCTCAACGGCAGTGAGCAGGGCGCGCATCACATCGATGTCGTCGATGAGGTCGAGCCATCCGAAGCGCACGGCAGGCCTGTTCCACTGCTCATTGTAGCGGTGGTTGATGATGGCGGCCACGCGGCCCACCACCTTTCCCTCCTTCAGGGCCAAGTAGTACTCCACGTCGCAGAACTCAAAGGCGGCGTTGGGATCCTTCACCCAGGGCGAGAGCGTCTGCACCTCGTCGCTGTGCAGGTTGGGGGCATCGTAGGGGCAGCCGCGATACAAGTCGTAGTGCAGTTGTATGAATTGCTCCAAGTCGCGTTTGTTTTCTACTTTCTTAATAGTGATTGTTGCCATTTTCTTCTCTTTTTTCCTTTATAATGTACAAAGGTAAGGCTTTTTTGGGATAAAACAGCAAAAAAATGCGATTTTTTGCTGTTTTATCCTAAAAAAAACGTATCTTTGCACAAAATTAATCAACAAACATACTATAGCTATGAAAACGAAAAAGATGATGACCCTGGCAGCAGGCCTGCTGCTGATGGGTGGCGCCGCCACGGCGCAGACCGACGACTGGAAGTCGTTCTCGTATATCGAGGCACAGGGTGGCCTGCAGCTTACTTCCACCAATGCTCCGATGGACAAGCTCTTCACTCCCACAGCAGCGCTTAGCTTCGGCCATTATTTCTCGCCGGTGGTAGGTGCCCGTCTGCATGTGAACGCTTGGCAGTCGAAGAGTGGTTTTAAGGATCTTGACCAGTACTACAAGTGGAAATATGTGACGCCCAGCGCCGACCTGCTGCTGAACCTTACGAATCTTTTCAGCCAGAGCAGCGACCATGCGCTCAACGTCATCCTGCTGGGTGGCGTGGGCCTGAACTATGCCTGGGACAACAACGAGCTGGACGACATCCGCGTGGCTCCGCAGCGCATACCCTTAGCATGGAAAGACAACCGTCTGAGCCACAACCTGCGTGCTGGCCTGCGCTTTGAGACCAACCAGTCGAAGGCTTTGGGCCTGTCGCTGGAGCTGGCCGCCAACTCGCTCGACGACCGTTTCAACTCTAAGACCAACGACCAGGACGACTGGCAGTTCACCGCTATGATAGGCCTGAACTTCCGCTTCGGCCACAAGGCCCCCAAGGCAGCACCTGTGCAGCCCCGCACACGCGAGGTGGAGGAGACCATCTGGGAAGAGGTGCCTGTGACGAAGATTGTGAAGGAGATGCGCCCTGTCACCGAGAAGAAGACGTTCACCCTGCACAAGGAGGTGTTCTACAATATCCGTGTGAGCGACAACGTGGATCCGAGCATCATTCAGCGTGAGGTGGCCGACTACCTGAAGGCTCACCCCGCAGCCAAGGTGCAGATTGTGGGCTATGCCGACAAGGGCACGGGTAACGCCCGCCTCAACCGCATGTATGCCCAGCGTCGTGCCGAGACCTTCAAGAAGGACCTCATGGAGAAGTATGGTGTGGCCGAAGACCGCATCGTCACCGACTCGAAGGGCGACACTGTGCAGCCGTTCCCCGACGACAACGACAAGAACCGCTGCGTCATCATCGATGCCGAGGTGGTAGAGGATGTGACCGTGCAGAAGGAGTTTGAGGTCGAGAAGACCGTCATGGAGAAAGTGGAGCGCAAGGTCATTCGCACCATCACTGAGTAAGCGTGGCTCGTTGTACTGCACTACTAATGCAGTATGCGGAACGTTAGTGGCAGACGAAGAGAACCTTTTGCCCGTTGGCGAGGGTGGTAGCAAACAAGTAGTTGCTGCCACCCTCGCCCAGTTTCAGGCGCTGGCGCAGCTGCGCCACGGTGAGGGGGAAGTTGCGCACGCTGATATTGGCCTGGTGTAGTGGAGCAATGTGCTGCTTCAACTCATGTTTGTTCATGGAGCACACGCAGCTTATGCGGAACGTGCGGCCGGGGAAGCCCTCCACTATCTGTTGCGAGGTGAAGAGATGGCTGTTGGGCGCCACCTGCTTTACACCGTAGCGTGCTTCGATTTCAGCAAAGACACCGGCTTTCATCAGCGCTGCATGAGGCTCGTAGAGGAAAGCGGCGCTTTGGGGCGAATGAAGCGGCTGTGGCGGTGGGGGTGTTTGCCTGCCGGCAGACTCAGCCGCCACGGTCGTTCCCGTTGCCCCATTCAGCCTAAAAGCCTCCACGCTGTTGTCGTTGACGCAGAAAAGCTGTGGCTCGCTGCTGCCCTGGGCAGAGAGCAGCAACAGCAGTTCCTTGCACTCGCCGCCCGTGGCCACTATGTGCACCTGCTCTACATGGGCGGTGCCTGCGTCGTTCACCGCCTTGCGCCAGTCGAGCATCGGCGACAGCTTCAGCATCACGCGGTCGGCCTTGGCCAACAGCTCGTCCATGAGCGGCAGCACATTGGGCGTGCAGTCGGCCATGCCGTAGGTGCGGCCCCCGTGGCTGTCACGTCGCGCCGGGTCGAGGAAGATGAGTGCGGCGCGCTCCGCCTCTGCCTTGGCCTGTCCGGGCAACGTGCCTGCTGCCCCTCCTGCATCAGAAGGACACGGATGAGCACGGAAGAAAAATGTGTCCGTCCGTGTCCGTCCGTTGCCAAGACCTGCTTCTGGCAGACTGTGCAGATAGTCCACGCCGTCAGCGCATATCACCTGCACTTGCTGCAGGCCCAACACACCGAAGTTGTGGGTGGCAATGTTGCACAATTCCTGTTGCCGCTCTACGTAGACGGCCTCGCTGAAGAGCGGTGCCATGAAAGCGAAGTCAACGCCGAGTCCGCCGGTAAGATCGATGAATTTACGATTTACGGATTTACGATTTACGATTTGGCTCCGCCCGGTAAATCCTGAATCCGTAAATCGTAAATCGTAAATAACCTTGGCTTTGTATCGTGCTGTTGCCTCGCTGCTGCATTGCTCCAGGGCGAGGTGCGCAGGGTATACTATGCCGTCGTTGGCAGCCCACGCAGGCAGCTTTCGGCGTGCTTTCTGCCGCCCCTCTATCTGCTGCAGGGCCAGGGGCAGGTTCACCAGCGGGTCTTTGCATCCCCGTAAAGCAAGCTGGCGCACGTCGTCATCGGCGTGCGCCAGCGCATATTGCAGTGTGGCCTCGTTCATGCAGGCTTACTCGTTGGTATCTGTCAGTAAAGGATAGAGCAGCTCGTTGTGCATGTCGGTCTCATACCAGTTGGCATTCGAGTTGTGGTTCTGCGCCCAAAGGTAGAACTTGCCGTATGCGGCCGTCTCCGAGCCGTATTCGCTGCCCAGCAGGGTGCCGCTGATGCTCTGCCACTCTATGGGGTAGCGCACATTGCCCGGCACCTGTATAGCCCACGGGAAATTGGCCGTGGCACCTTGGGCGTAGGTGGCAAGCTTGGTGCTGGCCTTCCCTATGCTGCCGCCGGTGTGCTCTCTGAGCACCTGGTCGAACTTGTAGGGCACGGTGTGCACTTCCCATTTGCGGCCGTCATGGTTCTCAACGATGAAGAGGTCGAAGTTGGCGGGGTTCGAGAAGATGTTCTGCACCTTCTGCTGCTGTCCCTCGGCAATGCTGAATGTCAGCGTGAGCTTGGCTCGCTTGGCGGTGCGTGCCTCCTCATGGGTTATGTTCGGGTCTACGGTGTTGAAGAAATACCAGTGGAGTGCGTCTATTCTACCGCCGATGTCCGGTCCCTCGCCAGAGATGACCCAGTGCGCATCGTTAAACAGGCTGATGGCAAACTCGCTGCTGCTGATGGCTTCGTATGCATTGTTGTTGTATTTCCATCCAAGGTTGTCGCCCGTGACTATGTTCACGCCTTCCCATCCGGCAGGTGTGGTAGTGTTCTTTATCACCTGTCGCTGGGTATAGTTCTTCTCCAGCACGTAGTCAGAGAAGCCCGTGCGGGTAGCAGCGGTTATGTCGGTGGTGTTCAGACCGTTGATGCGCAAGGCGGCAGAAATCTGCTTGGTGGCTCCCACGGCGTCGAGGGTCATGACGATGGTGGCCTGGGTGCCTTCGGCGTTCACCGAGGGCGTGACGGTCATCACGCAGTCGTTGAAGTCATAGTCGCCAGGAGTGGGGAAGTTATCCTCGAAGCAGAAGCGGTAGCTCACGGGGTTCACCTCGTAGGTCTTTCCTGTTGTCGTAATCTTTGCATTGTAGCCGCTGCCCGTGCATTCGCCTTCCTGTATGCTGATGTTTGGTGTTGCTGTGCTCTCTTCCACAAAGGCGCTGGCCAGTGTGGCAAGCATCATGCTCACGGCATCTTCCTTTGTTAGGTTGTCGGTGAGCGACTGTGTGAAGGTGGTGGCACTGACGGCCTGGCCCATCTTTGCCCAGTCAAGGTAGAGGTTACCGTCGTTCTTACGGGTGACGTTAGTCCACTTGTCCATGCTGATGTTTCCACCTATCTTCAGCACGGCATATCCGTCGCCGGTGGGGCAGTCCCACTTAGCGCCATCGTCGGCCACAGTGAAATTGCCCTTTACGTTGACCACGCTCTTGTCTTCCCAGCGCGAGTTGTTGTCCTCCTGGAATGACATGCTGCCCTCAATGTCCAGTCGGCTGTTAGCCAGCATCACCAGCCGGCGGAACAAGTTGTCGGCCGTAGCGTCGGTGATGTGCAGGTAGCAGGCATTGATGGTGGCCCAGTCGCCCTTGTTCGGGTCGTAGCGGTTCGCAATGGTGAGTGTGCCGAAGTTGGTCAGCTCCTTGCAGCTCACGCTGGTCAGCTCCGATGTGCCGGCATTGAAGTAGAACTCGTCGCTCACGTCGAGCGTGGTGCCGTTGAGCTCTCCATAGTTCACGGCGTTAGAGGCAGTCACGTTGGCCACTTCCATATATCCTTGGTTGTAGAGATTGTACTTGAACTTCCGGTCGTCGGCATTCTGCCCTATTTCGAAGTCTTCTTCAATGTAGAGTGTGCCGAAGTTGTAGAGGTTGCGCACGTTCTCCACCTCATTGATGCTCAGCTCGCCCACGTTGTAGATGAATCCCAGCTCGGCATTGTTGAATGTGAGCTTGCCGGGGAAGGTGACGTTGCCGGCGTTGTAGAAGCCCATCGACTTCTTCTTTCCGCTGAAGGTGATGTTGGCATTGTTCTTCACTATCAGGTCGCCGCCTTCCATCACCACTACGCGGTTGCCCACTTCAAACGTCATGGACTCCTCTAAAATCAGCTTGCCGCCGCTGCCCACGATGTAGGTGATGCCCTTTTGCGAGCTTTGTGCAGAGGTGAGGTGTAGCGTGCCCTTGATGTAGACAACGGCGTCGTTGACGATGGTTTCACTTGCGTTGAAGTTATAGTTGCCGAAGCCGGTCAGGTTGGTGCCCGTCTCCACGCGCCACCACTTGTTTGAGCGGTTGTCGTTCTGGTTGTCCTGCAGGCTCTGTGTGGTCATCGAGATGAAGCTGTTGCTGGTGTCGATGGTGTTCATGACGACGTTCACCACCGAGATCTCATTGCTGGACACGGCACTCAGCCCCACGGCGTTCACCCACTCGCTGACGCTCATTTCTGCCTCTCTCGTCTTGAAGTAGCCCTCTGCCTGGTAAGTGGTGTTGGCCAGCTTGTCGGCATTGTCCACGACGCCAGGAGTCACGGGGGCGATGTCATTATCTCCCGAATCGTCGTTACCGGAACCTTCTGTTTCTCCCTTGAGATATACCCTGCTAACACGAATACCGTGACCAACCAGACAAACGCCCTGATTCTTGAGAGTGCTTCTATCTGTGCTGGTAAGTGTTACTTCTACATTAGTTGAATTAGCAGCAAGGGGTATCAAGATGTTACCGTCATCGCTCTTCGTTGCTCCATTAACACCGATAGCGCCCTCGAAGCGCGTCCACCACGTACCCATAAATTGAATCTGATACCAGCGGTCGTCCTCGTTGCTGTATTGCTCACAGGTATAGTCAACACCAATAGTCCAGGTGCCGCTATCAAGCATGCCTTTCACATTGTTTGTCAGATCAATGTTAATACGCATCTCGCCTCCTTGGTTGACTTCATTCCAGCCAAGGATGCCAGGGTTGTTGTTAGTATAGATGTCAAAGGTGGTTGAAGCCCTTGTCACCGCAACAGGCCAGAAGCTTGACGAAGTGAATCTTCTTGCCTTTGCGCTCTGCCCGAAAAAGTCGACATAGAGTGCGTCGGGGTCGGCAGCATTGACTGCCTTCACCACATTGCGGTTCTTCGAGTCGAAGCACACCATATACACTATCGGGTGTGCCAGCGGATAGGCGAAGCCCAGCTGCACCTGCTCGCCGCTCTTCACCACCGTCTCTGCGAGCTGTGTCACAGGCGAGGTGATGAGCGGGTTCTCCTGATATACAGCCACACGGTATTTCTCGCCATAGTCGCCACTCACCCGCAAGTCGGCTACTGCCGAACCATAAGTGGCCCAGGTGTGCTGCGGGTCTACATTCTGTACGGGGAAGGCCTTCATCAGCCTCTCATCATATTTCTCCTGGTCGAAATAATCATCCTTGCACGCCGTTAGTCCCAATGACACGCAAACCAGCCCCAAAAAGAGCTTCATACTTCTTCTCATAATAGTAATAAGTATTTAAGTATTCGAATACGCCTGCAAAGATAATTGTTTTTTTTCGAAATTGCAAATATTCTTGCCAAAATCTTTTGCAAAAGGCTATGATATAGCGATTAACCCAAAATGGAATAACAGTATATCGCACTTCTCCCCGTCACCTAGGGAGTCCATAGGCCTCCAACCCCTCGCCTACTTGAGAGGGGAGTGCCTACGGGCACCATCAGCCACACACCTACGGGCACCATCAGCCACGCGCAGAGGCGCAGAGAGCCGCAGAGAGGAGGGTAACTAGGAGAAGCGCTGGGAGCCCGTAGGCGCTCCCCGCCCCTGTAGGGGAGGGGCAGGGGTGGGGTCAGTATCTTCCTAAGGGCTTGAAGAAGCGCAGGTTATACAATACAATGAGGGCAGTCATCACACCAAGCCGAAGGGTGAGAGATGCCCTTGGGTAAGCGGATTGGGATATTACTGACCCCACCCCTACCCCTCCCCTACATGGGAGGGGAGGGCCTACGGGCACCATCACTCCCACACCTACGGACACCATCACTCCCGCACCTACGGACACCATCACTCCCGCACCTACGGGCACTCTGGTGCAGGTACAGCCTAAGGCTCCAGGCAGGACATATTCTCTCGGAGAAAGAGGAGATATTCTCGCGCGCGCGAAATATACGCGCGCATGATCGTTTGGTGCTTGCACCACTTGCACCACACGGAGTCCTTAGCTGCCCAACCGCCCTCTCATCACCCCCATCACAAAGTGCATAAATATACATTTCTGCGGAGCCGCCCCGTGAGAAAAAGTGGCCGCCGCGTGAAAAAATGGAGGCGACTTTTTTTTACGGGGCGGCTCCACGTGGGAGAATCACGCCATCAGGGTTCGGTGGCACACCGTGATGCATAAATATACACGCAAAGTGAATAAATAAGCAGGATGAAACAAATAGAAAAGCATGAGACAAATAGAAACAGCCAGCTCGCACGAGCCTTTTCGCCACGCAGGGTAGTGTCAATGGAAGGCGAATGTGGTGCAAGTGGTGCAAGCACCTTTCACTCACGCGCGCGTATATATTAGGGATTATCACTCTAACACACCGTTCTTCTGCCCTGGGAGAAGACTGCGACGGGGAGGGGCTGGGGTAGAGCCACCGCCTTGTCCGCGCATGGAGTGCGGACACCCTCAGGGCCCCACCCCATCTCCTCCCCCTTAGTGGGAGTGCCTACAGCGTACTCTCCAGCCTTAATTACGAAAGCATAGGGATGACACGGCGCAGGGCTGATACGAGTGCATCTACTTCGTCGGTGGTGTTATAGAGGGCGAAGCTGGCGCGCACGGTGCTGGTAAGTCCCAGCCGCTCCAGCAGGGGTTGTGCACAGTGGTGGCCAGTGCGCACGGCAACGCCCAGCTGGTCGAGCAGTGTGCCAAGGTCGAGGGGATGTATGCCGTCGACGACAAAGCTGACAACCCCCGAAGAAGAAGCCACCCCAACGGCTCCCGAGGAGCCTTCAACAGTATTTGTGGCAGAAGCAAGAGGTCCCAGTATGCGCAGGCCGGCTATCTGGCTCAGCTGCTGGTGGCAGTAGGCTATCAGCTGCTGTTCGTGGGCATGAATATTGTCCATGCCTATGGCGGTAATATAGTCGATGGCTGTGGCCAGCCCATGGGTAGCCACATAGTCGGGAGTGCCAGCCTCGAACTTGAAGGGCAAATCGTTGAAGGTGGTGCCCTCCCAATGCACTTGACTTATCATCTCGCCGCCGCCCTGATAGGGAGGCAGACGGTCGAGCCACTCTTCACGCCCGTAGAGCACGCCGATGCCCGTGGGGCCATACATCTTATGGCCGCTCAACGCCAGGAAGTCGCATCCCATCTGCTGCACGTCGATGGGAATGTGTGGAGCGCTTTGGGCGGCATCCACCATCACGGGGATACCATGGGTGTGGGCCGTAGACACAACATCGGCCACAGGGTTTACAGTGCCGAGCACATTGCTCACATGGGTGAGACTAATAAGGCGCGTGCGTACATTAATATAGTCTTCGAGCAGGTCGAGCCGCAGGCGTCCGTCGTCGGTGATGGGCAGATGGCGCACCACAATGCCGTGCTGCCGGGCCTGCAACTGCCATGGCACTATGTTGGAATGGTGCTCCATGTCGGTGACAAGCACTTCGTCGCCTGCCTGCATCTGTGAGGCGCAAAAGGTGGCAGCCATGAGGTTGATGGCTTCGGTGGTGCCGCGTGTGAAAATAATTTCCTCTGTCTTGCGTGCATTCAGAAACTGTCGCACTCGCTCGCGTGCCGCTTCGTGCAGCTGCGTAGCCTGCTGGCTGAGATAGTGCACCCCCCGGTGTACGTTGGCATTGACGTTGAGGTACTCCTCACGCATGGCATCGAGCACGGAAAGTGGCTTCTGCGTGGTGGCCGCATTATCGAGATACACCAGCTGGCGGCCATGCACCTGGCGCGAAAGAATGGGAAAATCGCAGCGAATAGAGTCGATATTGTACATAACTAGTATTTTTGTTCAATGCTTTTTCAGTAAACGGTCTATGGCACGGTCGAGCGACTCGGTGGGCTCTATGATGTTGTAGTCCAGCCAGAAGTCAGGGTCACGGAAGTAGTCTACTTTGTCAAAGAAGGCGTCACGCTGATAGAACGAATCACGGCCCTTGATAGGCTTCACGGTGTCGTCGGCAGTCCTGCTTGTGACGGCCATCTCGCAGATGGCTGTGAATGAAGTGGCAAAGAGACGGCGGCGCCAGTCGCAATTGAAGCGGAAGGTGGTGCGCATGTAACTCAGATGAGCCATGCCGTCGTCTATGCGGTAGTCGATGAGCAGCGACAGCTCCTTCGGACGGAAGCGCACCCCTGCCGGCTTCTTTACGAGAATCATGTTAGTGGCTTTCTCACGGTCACTAACGTCGAGTGTCAACTCAGCACGGCTGAAAGCCAGTGTCTCCTTGTCAATATACAATTGTCCGTAGTAGAGTGCCCATGGCCGCCGCGTGCGCGGTGCCAAACTCACCACATACTGTGGCCTGTCGGCAATGACGGAGGGCGCCTCCATCTTCAGCTCATAGCCATCGAGCTCTTCTTCATTTAGCAGATAGTCGAGATTCTTTGCCAAGTCGAGCTGTACAGCCATCACCGGGCCACCCGACACCTTCACACTCAGCGTGTCGCTCTGCTTCGGACTGAGCAGACGCCGCCCCTTGCGTATGGCCACACGGTCGTGGGTAGAGGGCAGCCTGTATGCGGTCTTATACATATCGGCCACACCCTCGGCCACCATGATATAGTGCTGACGCTTCATGACCGTCTCCCGGTAGAAGCAGTGGCTCAGCTCCGGCTTGTCGCTGTAGTTCTGAGGTATGCGGGCTATGGCGGCACGTAGCAACTGGCGCGGGTCGGAGGCCACCACCAGCACCTCCTGCAGATGCACCGTGGCCGGCTGCAGACTGACACGCAGCTGCTGCGTGGCTGGCGCTTTTATAGGCACATGCTGTGAGCGGTAGCCCACATGCGACACCGTAATGGCTGTCAGCACCGTATCACTCTTCAGCACAAAATAACCGTCGGCGTTGGTCACCACCGTCTGGCCACCACCGCTAATACTGGCACCTGCCACTGCCTCGCCCGTGGCGGCATTCACCACCGTGCCACCTACCGACACAGGCTGCTGGGCACATACAGTGGCTGCCACAAGTGCCATCATCATCCAAAATGCCAAAATCCTTCTCATAACTGCTTAGTTATTTATGTTGATGCTGTCTCTTGCGTGCAAAGATAGGAAAAAAACTTCACATAACCGAAGAATCGGGCATTTTTCCGCACAATTATCGCAAATTATTTGCTTGTCTAAGAGAATGTTTGTACTTTTGCAGCAAATTTTGCAACATGAAAAAGAACCAGCTGGCCTTGGGGCTTATCTTCTGCCTGTTTTTCCTCTGGGCCATCAGCAGCAACCTGCTGCCAACCATGATCAGGCAGCTCATGAAGACATGCGAACTCAACACCTTCGAGGCTTCGTTCACCGAGAGTGCCTACTGGCTGGCTTACTTCATCTGCCCCATACCCATAGCCATGTTCATGCGCCGCTACAGCTACCGCGTGGGCATAGTCACCGGCCTGCTCATAGCTGCCTGCGGTGGACTGCTGTTCTTTCCTGCTGCACAGGTGAGGAGCTACGGTGTCTATCTGTGCATCTTCTTCGTCATTGCCACGGGCATGTGCTTCCTTGAGACTGCCGCCAACCCCTATGTTACTGTCTTGGGCGACCAGCAGACGGCTCCCAGGCGGCTCAACCTGGCACAGTCGTTCAACGGTCTCGGTGCCTTCATCTCGGCTATGTTCCTCAGCAAGTTAGTGCTCAGCGGACAGAGCTTCACACGCGACACCATTCCCGCCGACTATCCTGGCGGATGGGATGCCTACGTGCAGATGGAGACCGATGCCATGAAGCTGCCCTACCTCATATTGGCCCTCGTACTCATTGCCGTGGCAGTGCTCCTCGTTGTGGTGAAGCTGCCAAAGGTGGGTGAGGAAGAGGAAAGCAGCAAGGACAAAGGAGGCTCAAGAAGAAAAGAGAAACTTATTGACTTCTCTACGCTGAAGAAGCCACACCTGCGCTGGGGGGTCATAGCTCAGTTCTTCTACAACGGTGGACAGACAGCCATCAACAGCCTGTTCCTTGTTTACTGCTGCACTTATGCTGGCATCGACGAGCAAACAGCCACCACCTTCTTCGGGCTTTACATGTTGGCTTTCCTCCTTGGCCGTTGGGTGGGAACAATCATTATGGCAAAGGTGGCACCTGAGAAGATGCTCACTTTCTATGCACTGGCCAACGTGCTGCTCTGCATCGTCATTGTGGGCTTCGGCGGACATGTGGGACTCTACGCCATGCTGGCTGTTTCGTTCTTCATGAGCATCATCTACCCCACACAGTTCTCACTGGCATTGCACGGACTGGGCGACCAGACTAAGTCGGGGTCGGCATTCCTTGTCATGGCCATAGTAGGCAATGCCTGCGTGCCGCAATTCACCGCCTTCATCATGCACCAGAACGAGACCTTCTACCAAGTGGCATACATCGTGCCCATGGTGTGCTTCGCCGTGTGCGCATGGTACGGATATAAATACAAATCACTTATCAAGCAATGAAAGCTATACAGATTACACACAGCCAAGAGCTGAATGTTATTGAATTGGAGAAACCCCAAGCCCCAGGCCAGGGCGAGGTGCTGCTAAAGCTTCACTATGTGGGCTTCTGCGGCAGCGACATCAACACCTTCATGGGGCGCAACACCATGGCGCTCAATCCTGTCATACCCGGACATGAGGTGGGAGCCGTCATCGAAGCCGTGGGACAAGACGTGCCCGAAGGCCTGAAGCCCGGCATGGTGGTAACCTGCAACCCCTACACCAACTGCGGCAAGTGCGCCGCCTGCCGAAACCAGCGCGTGAACGCCTGCCAGCATAATGAGACACTGGGCGTGCAGCGCAACGGTGCCATGAAAGAATATATCGTGCTGCCATGGGAGAAAGTCATTCCCGCCGGACTGCTCACGCCCAAGGTGTGTGCCCTGGTGGAGCCGATGAGCGTGGGATTCCACGCCGTGAGCCGCGCACAGGTGACCGACATCGACGTGGTGGTGGTGATAGGCTGTGGCATGGTAGGCATGGGTGCCGTGGTGCGCTCAGCCATGCGCGGTGCCACCGTCGTAGCTGCCGACATCGACGACGAGAAGCTGGCGCTTGCCAAGAAGATGGGCGCCTCCTACGCCATCAACACTAAGACGGAAGACGTGCACCAGCGGCTGCTCAACATCACTGGCGGCTTCGGCCCCGACGTGGTGATAGAGGCCGTAGGCAGCGTTCCCACCTATCAGATGGCCGTCGACGAGGTGGCCTTCACTGGCCGTGTGGTGTGCATTGGCTATGCTAAAGCCGAAGTGTCGTTCCAGACGAAGTATTTCGTGCAAAAGGAACTCGACATACGTGGCTCGCGAAATGCACAGCCCAGCGACTTCCGCGCCGTCATACATTATTTAGAGCGCGGCACATGCCCTGTAGACGAACTGATTACGAAGGTTATCAAACCCGAAGAAGCCCTTGACACCATGCGCTGGTGGAGTCAGAATCCCGGCAAGGTGTTCAGAATTCTAGTGGAGTTCTAACTGACATAAAGCAGTTTTACAAGCAAAAGCAGAAGAAAAGTGTTATTTTCTTTTGCTTTTTGCTTTCCTTTTTGTAACTTTGCACCCAATTTTGATTACGTTTTAAAATATTATGGCTGAACAATTGGAAGTAAAAGAGCTCGACCAAGTGGTTGTGCGTTTTTCAGGAGACTCCGGCGACGGCATGCAGCTGGCCGGAAACATTTTCTCAACCGTCAGTGCCACCGTGGGCAATGGCATCTCTACATTTCCCGACTATCCCGCCGATATCCGTGCCCCGCAAGGCTCGCTCACAGGAGTGTCGGGTTTCCAGGTACACATAGGAACAGGCAAGGTCTATACGCCAGGCGACAAGTGTGACGTCCTGGTGGCCATGAACGCTGCCGCACTGAAGACTCAGTACCGCTATGCCAAGCCTGGCGCAACAATAATCATCGACACCGACTCCTTCGGACCGAAGGACTTGGAGAAGGCGCAGTTCAAGACGGCCGACTATCTCGGCGAGATGCAGATAGACCCCGACCGCGTCATACAGTGCCCGCTCACCACAATGGTGAAGGACTGCCTTGCCGACACGGGCATGGACAACAAGGCCATGCTGAAGTGCCGCAATATGTTTGCACTGGGGCTCGTGTGCTGGCTCTTCGACCGCGACTTGAACCTCGTGGCCAACTTCCTGAAGGAGAAGTTCGCCAAGAAGCCCGCCATTGCCGAGGCTAACATCAAGGTGATTCAGGCTGGCTGGGACTATGGACACAACACCCACTCGTCGACGGTCAACGTCTATCGCGTAGAGTCGAAGGTGAAGGAGGCTGGCCGCTATATGGACATCACTGGCAACAAAGCCACAGCCTATGGTTTCATTGCCGCTGCCGAAAAGGCCGGCCTGAAACTCTACCTCGGAAGCTACCCCATCACACCTGCCACCGACGTGCTGCACGAACTGTCAAAGCACAAGTCGTGCGGCGTTATCACCGTGCAGTGCGAAGACGAGATTGCCGGTTGCTCATCAGCACTTGGAGCATCGTTTGCCGGTGCTCTCGGCGTGACATCTACCTCCGGGCCCGGCATTTGCCTGAAGAGCGAGGCCATGAACCTGGCCGTCATCATGGAGCTGCCACTGGTGGTGCTCGACGTGCAGCGCGGCGGCCCCGCCACAGGCCTGCCCACGAAATCGGAACAGACCGACCTGCTGCAGGTGCTCTTTGGCCGCAACGGCGAGAGCCCCATGCCGGTGATGGCAGCCACCAGTCCTACCGACTGCTTCGATGCCGCCTATCAGGCTTGCAAGATGGCCCTGGAGCACATGACACCTGTGGTGCTGCTTACCGATGCCTTCGTGGCCAACGGCTCCGGCGCTTTCAAACTGCCCGACATCACCAAGCTTGACCCTATTAATCCACCGTATGTTCCTGAGGAGCTGCGTGACAAATGGACACCATATATGCGCGCTGAAAACGGCACCCGCTACTGGGCTGTTCCCGGGCGCGAGGGCTTCGCACACATTCTTGGCGGACTGGAGAAGGACTCGCAGACAGGCGCCATCTCTACCAATCCCGAGAACCATGACTTGATGACACGCTTGCGCCAGCAGAAAATTGCCAACATCCAGGTGCCCGACCTTGAGGTCGAGGGCGACGTTGACAATGCCGACCTGCTCATCGTGGGCTTCGGCTCCACCTACGGCCATCTGCGCTCAGCCATGGACGAACTCCGCCAGAAGGGCCATAAAGTGGCACAAACCCACTTCAAGTACCTGAACCCGCTACCCAAGAACACTGCCGAGGTGCTCTCTAAATATAATAAGGTAGTAGTGGCCGAACAGAACATGGGACAGCTCGCTGCGTACCTGCGCATGAAGGTCGACAACTTCGTCCCCTTCCAGTTCAATCAGGTCAAGGGCCAGCCCTTCGTAGTAGAAGAGCTCGTCAATGCATTCACCAAGATAATTAATATGTAATATAATTGAAACAACGTTTTTTGAAACAACGAATTAAAACGAATACAAACGACAACCCGTTAGCTAAACACATTGCATAAATGATAATTCGTGGAATTCGTATCCATTCGTAGTTAGAAAAACAGTAGAAACAATAAGTAGTATGAGTTATACAGCACAAGATTTCAAGAAAGGCCAGCCGCGTTGGTGTCCGGGTTGCGGCGACCACTTCTTCCTGGCTTCACTCCATAAGGCCATGGCCGAGATAGGCGTGGCTCCAGAGAACATTGCAGTCATCAGCGGCATCGGTTGCAGCAGCCGTCTGCCCCACTACATGGCCACCTACGGCATGAACACCATCCACGGCCGTGCAGCAGCCATTGCTACTGGCGCCAAGATAGCTAACCCCAACCTCACGGTGTGGCAGGTCAGCGGCGACGGCGACGGTCTGGCCATCGGTGGCAATCACTTCATCCATGCTAACCGCAGGAACATCGACCTGAATATGATCCTGCTCAACAACCGCATCTACGGCCTGACCAAGGGACAGTATTCACCCACCAGCCCACGCGGCTTCGTCTCAAAGTCGAGTCCTTACGGCACGGTAGAGGATCCCTTCCGCCCCGCCGAGCTGTGCTTCGGCGCCCGCGGACACTTCTTTGCACGCTGCGTGGCCACCGATGCCAAGGGCAGCGTGGAGGTGCTGAAGGCCGCCTACGAGCACAAGGGCGCCAGCGTCACCGAGGTGCTGCAGAACTGCGTCATCTTCAACGACCACTGCCACGACATTGTATATAATAATGAGGGCCGCAAGAAGAATGCCATCTACGTGCGCCACGGCGAGAAGCTCGTCTTCGGCGAGAACAACGAGTTTGGACTGGTGCAGCAGGGCTTCGGCCTGAAAGTGGTGGAGATAGGCAAAGACGGCTACACGCTGGACGATGTGCTGGTACACGATGCCCACTGCGAGGACAACACCCTGCAGCTGAAACTCGCCATGATGACACCCGAGGACGGATTCCCCATCGCTCTTGGTGTGATACGCGATGTAGAGGCTCCCACCTACAACGACGCCGTCTATGCCCAGCTTGAGGAGGTGAGCGCCCAGAAGAAGTATCACAACTTCACCGAACTGCTCGAAACCAACGACATCTGGGAGGTGAAATAAGAAAAAAACGTGCATTAAGTAAAAAAAATGGCAAAACGTTTTGCAGTTTGAAAGAAAATGCTTACTTTTGCAGCCGAATTAAAACTAAACAGCACAAGATGAAACATTCAATGAACGCATTTGCTTGGTGGTGGCGCTCGAGACTCGATTAGTCGCGAGGCACTGAGCCATATGTGTTCATCTAAAGGATAGTAACGGAGGCTTGTCGCGACTGCGGCGAGCCTCCGTTTTTCTTCGGTTTACGATTCATTACACAAAAACAAATAGAACATGGGAAATTTTCAAGTTGACGAGAAAGGATTTTATGGAGAGTTCGGGGGCGCGTATGTGCCAGAGATTCTCTACAAATGTGTGCATGACTTGCAGGAAGCTTATCTGCCAATCATTGAGTCTTCCAAGTTTAAGCAGGAGTACCACGCACTGCTGAAGGATTACGTGGGGAGACCGTCGCCGCTGTATTATGCAAAGCGAATGAGCGAGAAGTACGGATGCCAGCTATACCTGAAGCGGGAAGACCTGAACCACACGGGGGCACACAAGATAAACAACACCATAGGGCAGATACTGCTGGCGAAGAAAATGGGGAAGACCCGGATTATCGCCGAGACGGGAGCCGGACAGCATGGTGTGGCCACTGCCACAGTGTGTGCGCTGATGGGCATGAAGTGTGAGGTCTTTATGGGGGCTACTGATGTGGAACGGCAGCACACCAACGTGGAACGGATGAAGATGCTGGGGGCACAGGTGAACCCCGTGCGCACGGGAAACATGACGCTTAGCGATGCCTGTTCGGCTGCCATCCGCGACTGGTGCTGTCACCCCAGAGACACCTATTACCTCGTCGGGTCGACAATGGGGCCGCACCCCTACCCTGACCTGGTGGCGAAGATGCAGAGTGTGATCAGCGAGGAAATAAAGTGGCAGCTTGAAGAAAAGACAGGGCGTGACTATCCCGACTACCTCATTGCATGCATAGGCGGAGGAAGCAATGCCGCTGGCACCATCTACCACTACATGAACGACGAGCGGGTGAAAATCGTGCTGGCAGAGGCCGGCGGACACGGTTGGGACACCGACTACACAGCAGCTACCATTCACCGGGGTACGGTAGGCATTCTGCATGGCGCCAAGATGCTCGTGATGCAGGATGAGGACGGACAGATACAAGAGGCATTCACCATTAGCGCAGGACTGGACTACCCGGGTGTTGGTCCGATGCACTGCAACATGGCCAAACAGGGCCGCACACAGGTGCTGAGCATCAACGACGACGAGGCCATCTACGGCGGTTACGAACTGACACGCATGGAAGGCATCATCCCCGCCATAGAGAGCGCCCACGCCATCGCTGCATTGAAGAAAATCCCGTTTAAGAAAGACGACGTGGTGGTGCTCACCGTCAGCGGGCGCGGCGACAAAGATGTGGAGACATATTTGAAGAACAAACAGATGGCAAAGGAATATGGAAACTTTTAGCATCATACCAACACTGATAAACACGAACACATTATGAACACTTTCCAGTATAAGACATCAAGCAAGACGATTCTCGCCGACCTCTACACCCCCGTCGGCGTTTACATGCGACTGCGCGACCTCTACCCGCAGAGCGCGCTGATGGAGTGCGCCGACTACCACGATGCTGCCAACTCTCGCAGCTTCATAGGCATCAACCCCATCGCCAGTGTGGCCATCGGACACGGGGTAGCGTCCATCGGTTTCCCAGACGGAAAAACCGAGCGTCACCACATCGGCAAGGACTATGGCACCGCTGATGCCATACACGCACTGACAGACCGCATCCACGTTACGGGCGACGATGCCGCCATCTGCGGGCTCTTCGGCTACACTAGCTTCAACGCCGTGCGCTACTTCGAGGACATTGCCGTGAAGGACGAAACGCAGGAGCGCAACGATGCTCCCGACGTGCTCTACATACTTTATAAGGTGGTGATAGAGTTCGACCACCACAACAACATGCTGAAGGTGGTGAGCCTCACAGAGCATTCCCAGACTCCCGACGCTGCACCCGCTGTGCTGACCGACATTCTCAAGGCCATGAACAAGTCGAATGTTCAAGCGTACGGCTTCCTTCCCGTAGGCGATGTGCGCAGCACGCTGACCGACGACGAACACCGCGCGAACATACGCCGTGGCATTCAGCACTGTCTGCGCGGCGACGTGTTCCAGATTGTGCTCTCACGCCGCTTTATCCAGAAGTATGAGGGCGACGACTTCAAGCTCTATCGCGCACTGCGGAGCATCAATCCGAGCCCTTACCTCTTCTACTTCGACTTCGGCGGGTTCCGCATCTTCGGCAGTAGTCCTGAGACGCATTGCAGGATAGAGAGGGAGACCTCGTCAGAAGCAGGAGAATCAGTGTTCAGGGCCTACATCGACCCCATTGCCGGAACCACCAAGCGCACTGGCGATGCCGAGGCCGACCGCCGTGGAGCCGAATACCTGCGCAACGACCCGAAGGAGAACGCCGAGCACGTGATGCTGGTGGATCTTGCACGCAATGACCTGAGCCGCAACTGCCACAACGTGAAGGTAGACTACTACAAGGACATTCAGTACTACTCGCACGTCATACACCTCGTCTCACGCGTCAGCGGCGAGCTCGACAACGGCAAAGACCCCATCAAGGCTTTCATCGACACCTTCCCCGCCGGCACCCTCAGCGGTGCGCCAAAGGTGCGCGCCATGCAGCTCATCTCGGAATACGAGCCTCACAACCGCGGAGCCTACGGCGGCTGCATAGGCATCATCGGACTTGACGGCAGCCTCAACCAGGCCATCACCATCCGCACCTTCGTCAGCCGCAACGGCGAGCTCTGGTTCCAGGCCGGCGGTGGCATCGTGGCGAAGAGCAACGTGGAGTACGAACTGCAGGAGGTGAACAACAAGCTTGGTGCTCTGCGCAAAGCCATAGACAAAGCCACACAACTTTGAGAAACAACGGACTAAACGGAATAAGCAGATTATGAAGATTGTCATCATCGATAACTACGACTCGTTTACCTACAACTTGAGTCACCTCGTGAAAGAACTCGGCGCCGAAGTCGACGTCGTGCGCAACGACCAGTTCCGACTCGAAGAGCTGGAGCCCTACAGCAAAATCATCCTCAGCCCCGGACCGGGCATCCCCTCTGAGGCGGGACTGCTGTTAGACGTGATAAAAACCTACGCCGGCCGCAAGCCCATACTCGGGGTGTGTCTTGGACACCAGGCCATAGGCGAGGCCTTCGGCGCGAAGCTCGAAAACCTCTCTGACGTGTTTCACGGTGTTGCCACGCCCTGTCACATCATAGCCGACGACCCCATCTTCTCCGGCATCGACCGCGACATCACCGTAGGCCGCTATCATTCTTGGGTGGTTGCGTCAAACGGTTTCCCCGCTTGCCTCGAAGTCACCGCCGTCTCAGACGAGGGCCAGGTCATGGCCCTGCGCCATCGCGAACTGAACATTCGCGGCATCCAGTTCCACCCCGAAAGTGTTCTCACGCCCTGCGGCAAGAAGATGCTCCAAAACTGGATGTTCTTGTAACAAACCGTAAATCAGTAAATTGAAAAAAATTGTAATCTTGATATGGAACAGACAATGAAAGGCTATCTCTTCCGCCTCCTGAACCACGAAGAGCTCTCCCGCGAGGAGATGAAGAACATCCTGGTGGGCATCACCCACTCAGAGTATCCCAACGAACAGATTACGGCCCTGCTCACGTGCCTGCAGATGCGCGGCGTCACTGTAGACGAGCTGCTCGGCTTCCGCGACGGCATACTCGAGACCGGCGTCCCCGCCATACTCGACTGCGACCGCTACATCGACGTTGTAGGCACCGGCGGCGACCGCAAGAACACCTTCAACATATCTACCACCGCCTGCTTTGTCATTGCCGGAGCCGGCTACAAGGTGGCCAAGCACGGCAACTATGCCGCTACCAGCGTCTCGGGTGCATCGAATGTCATCCAGCACCACGGCATCAAGTTCACCGACGACATCAACCGCCTGAACCGCTCGCTCAACGAGGCCGGCATCGTCTATCTGCATGCACAGCTCTTTGCCAAGGCCATGAAGTTTGTTGGCCCCATACGCAAGGCGCTGCCCTTCCCCACCATTTTCAACCTCCTCGGCCCCATCGTAAACCCCAGCCGCCCGAAGTGCCAACTTCTTGGTGTGGCCAACCTCGACCAAATGCGTCTCTACCACGCCGTCTATCAGAAGCTGGGCATCGACTACGGCATTGTCAACAGCATTGACGGCTACGACGAAATCTCGCTAACGGGCGACTTCAAGGTCACCGTCGGCGCTTCCCCCGCAGCCCCCGCTTCCCCCTCGGCCGCCCCCAGTTCGGTCGCAGTCGGCGGTTCTCCCGCCGACACATTCAGCTATGAGCGCGTGTTCTCCCCCCGCGACCTCGGCTTCGACATTGCCAAGCCTGAAGAGCTCGTGGGCGGCGCCACTGAGGAGGAAGCAGCACAAATATTCGACAGCGTGCTCGAGAACCGCGCCCTCCCCGCCCAGAAGAACATCGTCCTGGCCAACGCCGCCTTCGGCATCCAAGTGCTGGAGAAGGGCAAGAAGAGCATCGAGGAGTGCATAGAAATAGCCCGCGAGAGCATAGACAGCGGCAGCGCCCTGCGCACATTCAAGAAGTTTGTCGAACTGAACAGCTAATAAACAGAGACGCTTCAGCGCCATAAACATCACCATTATGCATGACATCCTCGAACAAATCATCGCCACCAAGCGCGAAGAGGTGGCCCTGCTGAAGGCCGCCGCCTCAGCGCCGGGTTCTGCCCCTACCCTCTCCCCCTCCACCCAACCTTGTTTGCTTGCTACCGATAGGGACGCACGAAGCGGAGGGGCTGAGGGTGAGACGTGCAGTCGCCCCTCCCTGCGCACCGCCCTGCTCGCCAGCCCCACCGGCATCATTGCCGAGTTCAAGCGCCGCTCACCCTCAAAGGGCTGGATAAAGGAGGAAGGACGCGCCGACATCATTCCGCTCTCATATCAGCAGAACGGCGCAGCCGCCCTCTCCATCCTCACCGACGAGCACTACTTCGGTGGCCACGACGACTTCATACGCACCGCCCGCGCCTCAGGCGTGACGCTTCCCATCCTCTACAAGAACTTTGTCATCGACGAGGTGCAGCTCTACAAGGCCTGCCTCTGCGGTGCATCGGCGGTGCTGCTCATTGCTGCCTGCCTGTCGAAGCCTGAGTGCAAGTTTCTGCTGGAGAAAGCCCACGCCCTCGGACTCGAAGTGCTTTTAGAGATGCACGACGAGCGCGAACTGGAGTACGCCGAACTAGGCCCCGACCTCTGCGGCATCAACAACCGCAACCTCGGCTCCTTTCACACCGATGTAGAGAACTCCTTCCGTCTCGCTGAGCGCCTTCGATCCGTATGTTGCTGCGATACAGCAACAAACACAACGCCGGTGCTCGTCAGCGAGTCAGGCATCAGCAACCCGCAGACCGTCAGCGCCCTCCGCGCTGCCGGTTTCAGCGGATTCCTCATCGGCGAGTCTTTTATGCGCGAACCCGACCCAGGACAGGCACTTGCCGACTTCCTCGCCCGGATATAATAAAACGGCCCCCGTCTCCGTTTCTATATAAAAATAGCGCACAATGAAGAACAACCTGATTATAAAAGTATGCGGCATGCGCGACGGTGAGAACATACGCCAGGTCGTCGACCTCGGAGTAGACTGGATTGGCATGATATTCTACGACAAGTCACCGCGCAATGTCACGATGATTCCCACCCACGCCGGCATCATTCCCGACCGTGGGTCAGACATCGGCCACTTCAAGGCCAAGCGCGTAGGCGTGTTCGTAGACGAGATGCCGCAGAGCATCATCACCCGTGTGGTGAACTTCCACCTGGACCTCATACAGCTGCACGGCCACGAGACACCGACGCTCATACGCAACCTGCGAGCCACCATCGACCCCGACATACGCCCCGGCATCAAGATTATCAAAGCCATCAGCGTGAGCAGTCGCAATGATGTGGCGGCATACAAGGACTATGCCGACTGCGTGGACTTCTTTCTCTTCGACACGAAAGTGACAGCCCCCGCCCCTCTCGCACCCACAACGGAAGCAAGCGAACAGGTGAGAGCGGAGGAGAAGGAAGTGGCCACCGCCCTGCCCGGCGGCACTGGCCAGCGCTTCGACTGGTCCATACTCTCTGCCTACGACGGCGACACGCCCTTCCTACTGAGCGGCGGCATAGGCCCCAACGACGCACCCGCCCTCTGCCAGGCGCTCACTCTCGACGGTTTCCCCGTAGAGAAATGCATCGGCATCGACCTCAACTCCCGCTTCGAGACTGAGCCGGGCATGAAGGACGTATCCGCCCTCAAGGCATTCTTAAACGAACTCCATCGCAAACCGTAGATAATCATCCACAAACCGAAACACAAAAGATGAACAAGATAAACCAAGTTTTCACCAACCGCGGCAACCGCAAGCTACTCTCCCTCTATTTCTGCGCCGGCTGCCCCACCCTCAACAGCACCGCCAACGTGATAAAGACCATGCAGAAAAGAGGCATCGACTTCATTGAGGTGGGCATTCCTTTCAGCGACCCACTGGCCGACGGCCCCGTCATTCAGAGCGCAGCCACACAGGCCCTGAAGAACGGCATGAGCGTGCAACTGCTTTTCCAGCAGCTGAAAGCCATCAAGCACGAAGTAAACATACCCCTCATTCTCATGGGCTACCTCAACCCCATCCTGCACTACGGCATAGAGCCCTTCTGCCGCTCCTGCGCCGACGCAGGCGTGAGTGGCATCATCATACCCGACCTGCCCTTCGATGACTATCTTAACATCATCAAGCCCGTGGCCGACAGCTACGACCTGCGCGTCATCATGCTCATCACACCAGAGACCAGCGACGACCGCATACGCTTCATCGACCAGCACACCGACGGATTCATCTACATGGTTAGCTCAGCGGCCATCACAGGAGCACAGCAGAGCTTCGACGATGCCAAGCAGGCATACTTCCGCCGCATCGACGCGATGAACCTGCGCAACCCCCGTATGATAGGCTTCGGCATTAGCAACGCACAGACACTTGCCGCTGCCAATGCCAACGCCGCCGGCGCCATCATCGGCTCTAAGTTTGTTACCCTTCTCAACGAAGCCAACGGCGATGCCGACACCGCCCTTGACCGCCTGTTCGAAGCCTTGGAGAGCTAAGCCGCCAACAAGAGGCTACCTTGTTTTGCCTGCCACCGCAGTCGTGCCTAGCTGCTCTCACACGCGCGCGTTTTATACGCGCGCATGACTGCATGGTGCTTGCACCACTTGCACCACATCTCAAACACAGGAGGGCCTCCTGCGAAAAAAAGTGACCGCCATTTTTTCACACGAGAGCCTCCCGTGATAAAAAATGACCGCCAATTTTTCACGGGAGGCCATCATTGTTTTATATTCACAATTCTTTATTCGTTGGCAGCAAAGTGGTGCAAGTGGTGCAAGCACCAAACCATCACGCGCGCGTATAAAACGCGCGCGTGCGTGTAGCCGGATGATGCGCGGGAGAGCCGCGCTACGCGACCGTGCGAATAAAACACGTGCGCGTGCGCATAGCCGGCGTAGCACAAAAAGTCTGTTGTTGTCCGCTGCTATTATCATATCCGCGTAAGTGTGTTGAAGGTGCGGCGTTGTGGATGGAACGTTAAATATTCATAAGGCCTTGAAGTTTATTACTCACAAACTTGTGAACCGTTGTTTTTTTTTCGTAACTTTGCCCAAGATTACATTAACCCCTTAATACCTTAACGACATGAACAGAATAAAAGAAGCAGCCATCATTGCCATTGGCATGATTCTGATGGGATGGTGCATCAAGTGCGGCATTGACAACTTTGCCAACAAAGACCGTAAAGTGACTGTGAAAGGCTTGGCCGAGCGCGAGGTGCCCGCCGACAAAGTGTCGTGGAGTCTCAGCACCACCGAGATGGGCAACGACCTGCCCGCGCTCTATCAGCGCATTAGCCAGCAAGCACAGAAAATCAAGGCGTTCCTCATAGAAAACGGCATCAGCGAGGGTGACATCACCATCAGCGCCCCATCGGTGAACGACCTGGAGGCCAACACCTGGAGCGAGAACCGCAAGAGCTACCGCTATACGGCTAATGTGAGCGTGAGCGTTTACACCAAAGAAGTGCAGAAGGTGAACGAAATCATCTACAAGCAGGGCGACTTGCTGGAGCAAGGCATAGCCGTGGACAGCAGCTATCCCAGCTATGAGCTGGCCTCGTTCCAGGAGCTGAAGCCTGAGATGATGTCCGAGGCTATCAAGGCAGCGCAGAAGACCGCCGAGCAGTTTGCCGAGGCCAGCGACTCGAAGCTGGGCGGCATACAGACGGCAGGACAGGGACAGTTCGAGATTGACGACCGCGACCAGAACACCCCGTTCATCAAGAAGATTCGCGTGGTCACCACCGTTACCTACACGCTGCGCTAACGGCTGTTGATAAGCCTATAGTCAACGCTAACCCTAACACTAAAAATATCGCTTACATGAAAAGAATCTGGCTTTTCGGGCTGGCCATGCTGTGCATGGTAGCCCTGGCTTCGTGTAGCAACAAGAAAACAAGCAAGGCAGAGGCTGACAACGACGATGACGAAGAACTGGTGGAAGCCGACGACAAGACACCCAGCGACTGTGGTTTAGAGAACGACATAGCAGAACTGGAAAACGAAGGCGTTCCCGATATCTACGACGACAACGTGGTATGGACTTCGCTCGGTGGCACCTATATGTTCACCGACGGTAACCAGTCGGCCATCCTCGACGTTGACCTTGACGACGACACCAGCGGCAAGCTTATATTCGGCGACGACGAGTACAGAGCCGTCATCGACACCATGAGCGGCGAGATACTCGGCCTCGACGACAAGGACGAGGTGGCGTTCCAAGGCTTCGTATACTCTGGCGGCAACCTGCTGAAAGGCAAGCTACGCGGCAAGGATGTAGTATTTGGCGGTGCCTGCGGACTGTAGCTTGGAGTTAGGAGTAAGGTAGACACCTATAACCCGGACAGACAGAAAAAGATGGCAAAGAAAGACGGCGAGCTGACGCCGATGATGAAGCAATTCTTCGACCTGAAGGCGAAGCACCCCGACGCCGTACTGCTGTTTCGCTGCGGCGACTTCTATGAGACCTACTGCGAGGACGCCGTGACGGCTTCCAGCATACTCGGCATCACGCTGACCAAACGCAACAACGGCTACAACAAGGGCGACGAGATGGCGGGATTTCCACACCATGCGCTCGACACCTATCTGCCCAAACTCATACGCGCCGGCAAGCGCGTGGCCATCTGCGACCAACTGGAAGACCCGAAGCTGACGAAGAAACTCGTGAAGCGAGGCATCACCGAACTGGTGACACCCGGCGTGGCGCTGAGCGACAACGTGCTGAACTACAAGGAAAACAACTTCCTGGCCTCCGTACACTTCGGGAAGTCGGCATGCGGAGTGGCCTTCCTCGACATTTCCACAGGCGAATTCCTCACCGGCGAGGGCACCTACGACTACGTAGAAAAGCTGCTCTCTAACTTCCAGCCCAAAGAGGTGCTCTTTGAGCGGGGGCGTAAGCACGACTTTGAGCGATACTTCGGCAACCGCTATTTTACCTTCGAACTCGACGACTGGGTGTACACCGAGCAGACCGCCCACCAGAAACTGCTACACCACTTCAGCGTGAAGAACCTGAAGGGCTTCGGAGTGGAGCACCTGAAGAACGGCATCACCGCCGCAGGAGCCATACTGCAATACCTGGAGCAGACGCAGCACACACAGATAGCCCACATCACGCAGATTATGCGCATAGAGGAGGAGAAGTATGTGCGCCTGGACAAGTTTACCATACGCTCCCTGGAACTGCTGCAGCCCATGCAGGACGACGGGCGCAGCCTGCTCGACGTCATTGACCGCACCGTGTCGCCCATGGGCAGCCGTCTGCTGCGCCGCTGGCTCGTGTTCCCGCTGAAGGACGAGAAACCCATCAACGAGCGCTTAGATGTGGTGGACTGCTTCTTTCGCGAACCCGACTTCCGCTGCCTCGTCGACGAGCAGCTGCACCGCGTGGGCGACCTGGAGCGCATCATAGGTAAAGCCAGCGTAGGGCGCATATCACCGCGCGAGGTACAGCAGCTGAAGATTGCCCTCGAGGCGGTGGCCATCATCAAGAGCGCATGCAACCAGCAGACTGCCGACTTGCTCTCCATAGGCGAGCGCCTGTCGCTCTGCGAGAGTCTGCGCGAACGCATAGGGCGGGAACTGACGCCCGAACCGCCACAGCTGGTGCAGAAAGGCGGCGTTATACGCGACGGCGTGAACAAAGAACTGGACGAGCTGCGCCACATAGCCTACAGCGGCAAAGACTACCTCTTGCAGATACAGGAGCGCGAAGCCGCAGAGACAGGCATACAAAGCCTGAAGATAGGCTACAACAATGTGTTTGGCTACTACCTGGAGGTACGCAACACCTATAAGGACAAGGTGCCTGCCGAATGGGTGCGCAAGCAGACACTGGCGCAGGCCGAGCGATATATCACCCAGGAACTGAAGGAGTATGAGGAAAAAATACTTGGCGCCGAAGACAGAATATTAGCGCTGGAGACACAGCTCTTCAACGACCTGGTGATGGCCATTCAGGAGTTTATACCGCAGATACAAATCAACGCCACGCTGCTGGCACGCCTCGACTGCCTGCTGTCGTTTGCCAAGACTGCCGAGGAGCACCGCTACATCAGGCCAATACTCGACCAGACCGACGTCATAGACATACGCCAGGGGCGCCATCCCGTCATTGAGACCGAGCTGCCCATCGACGAGCAGTATGTGCCCAACGACATACTGCTGGACCAGGACCGCCAGCAAATCATCATCATTACCGGCCCGAACATGGCGGGCAAGAGCGCACTGCTGCGCCAGACAGCACTCATAGTGCTCATGGCACAGATAGGATGCTTCGTGCCGGCTGAGAGTGCACGCATAGGCATGGTGGACAAGATTTTTACGCGCGTGGGCGCCTCAGACAATATTTCTTTAGGCGAGTCGACATTCATGGTAGAGATGACAGAGGCTTCGAACATTCTCAATAACGTGACGCCACACTCGCTTGTGCTCTTCGACGAGCTGGGCCGCGGCACGTCGACCTACGACGGTATCTCCATAGCGTGGGCCATCGTAGAGTATCTGCATGAAACACCGAAGGCGCGCGCACGCACCCTCTTTGCCACCCACTACCATGAGCTGAACGAGATGGAGAAGAACTTCGCACGCATCAAGAACTACAACGTGTCGGTGAAGGAGGTGGAGGGGAAGGTGATATTCCTGCGCAAGCTGGAGCGCGGCGGCAGCGAGCACTCCTTCGGCATTCACGTGGCCGAGATAGCTGGCATGCCCCGCAGCATAGTGAAGCGCGCCAACGTCATACTGAAGCAGCTGGAGAGCGAGAACGCGCAGGTGGGGAAGGCAGGCAAGCCCATCAGCGAGATTGCCGACACGCGCGAGGGCATGCAGCTCAGCTTCTTCCAGCTCGACGACCCCGTGCTCTGCCAAGTGCGCGACGAGATACTCGGCCTCGACGTGAACAACCTGACACCGCTTGAGGCCCTGAACAAGCTCAACGACATCAAGCGGATAGTGAAAGGGTAGACTACTCGGTGAGCAGTTGATAGTACTTGGGCTGATAGCCCTGTTCCACCAGCTCCGGATGGAAGATGGCCACGAAGTCCTTCAACAGCACATCGGGCTCCACGGGCGACGACTCATAGTAGGGTGTCTGCTGCATGTTGCAATAGATGACCTTCTTCTCGCGGAAGGCGCGCAACAGTGCGTTGCGGGGTTCGCGGCTGCGCAGGTCGTCGTAGGTGAAGTGGCCGTCGAAGCTGTTCAAGATGCGCCAGTAGTCGGCATTGGCCGAGAGGGCATACATCTTCTCAAACTCCAAATCCTCGCCCGCCGTCTCCTCGTCGTCAATGACATATTGTGCGCCGGCATCGCGGAATATCTGCGCCAAATAGTTCTTGCCGCCCACGGCATGCCAGTTGCCATAGTGCATCTCGCCGCTGGTGACGGTAGGAAGAGTTTCACCCTGTGAGGTTGCGGAGCTGCTGGCCACCTTCTGCTTCAGATCGTTGTATCGCTGCTCTATGCCGCTGAAGATGTCGTTGGCCTCCTTTTCCTTGCCAATGAACATTCCCACGAACTTCACCCATTCGGCCTGTCCCAGCGGGTCAAGTTCCTTATAGCCCAAGTGCGGCACCAAGGTGATGCCGCTCTCCTTGATGGCATCGTAGCCGCCGCGCTTGAAGGGCGAGATGAAGATGACGTCGGGCTGGGCTGCCATCACTAGCTCGGGGTCGAAGTTGCCCTCCATGCCTATCTTCACCATGCGGCCGTCGGCCACACGCTGCAGTATGTCAGCGTTGAAGAGGTTTTTCGTGCCGGTGATGCCCGTCACCACGTCGTGGGCGCTAAGGGCCGTAAAGTTCGACAGCTGCAGCGTGGTCATGCAGATGCAGTGCTTGATGGGCACCACCACCTTCACACAGCCTTGCGGCGCGGCAATGCTGTCGTTGCCCACCAGGGCGAAACGCTCGCCTGTCTCCACCGTCACCAGCCGCACGTCGGCCGAGTCATGCACAGTGAACCCTGTGGCATAGCCAACAGCAACGGGCACCGCCGTGGCACTGCCACCACCGTCAGCCTGTTTGGTGCCGGGTCGGCTGCATGCTGCCGTCAACAGCAGCAGGCCTGCAGCCATCCATAGAACATTCTTCATTCTTGGTAGTTATTATATCTATTGGGTAAAGAACGGGCACACCATAATGGTGCGCCCGTTTCATAGCATTACGACATGTGGTATTAGTCGTTCTCCACAAGACCGCTGTAGCGTATGCCGCTCACCTTGTACTTGGTGTAGCCGTCATCAGGATACCAGGGGTCGTTCTTGTAGGTGACGAAGAAGATGATGCTGTCGGCGGGCGAACCGTTGTTCTGGTGGCCGGCACCCTTCAGGATCTTTCCGTCGATGGTGACAGGCATGGCCTTCTCCTCGTGGAACATGACGTCGACGGTCTTGGGCTCGGTCTTGGTATCGTCTGCCCAGACGGTGTCGCCCTTCTCGTCGAGAGCCACATCGGTTCTCCACCACTGGTAACCCTCACCGAAGTTCTCAGAGTCGGTCGACTTGAAGGTCATCGTGGCCTGATCGATGCTCACCTTCGCCTTGATGGTGTAGGTGGGGAAGAAACCGTAGTTCTTCCAATTGTTGGCGTAGTCCTCTGCTAAGTTGCCTATACCCATGTTGTCAACCCACATCTCCGATGCACTGTTGGATGCGGTGTTGTAGGTCATGATGAGCGTTCTGCCCACGCCGAAGTAGTCTTCGCCGCTGTTGGGGTCACCAGCCAATGTCTGCGTGATGGGATTGCCATTGTCGTCGACGGCATCAACAGTGCAGTACCACTGTCCGGCCATGCTAACGGTGGCGGTGTTCTCAATGTCCTCCTTCTCACAAGCAGTGGCAAGGAAGAGCAGTGCTGCAAAATATAATACTTTCTTCATAGTCTGTTATCTCTTTATTAAAACGGACATACATAAGGTAAGTCCCTACTTTTGTTTATTCCATGTCTGAATGAAGTTCATGCCAGCATAGACGGTGTTCATGGTGAACGTGCCCGTGGCGGCATCGAAAGTGCCTGTATAGCCGTCGGGACCGTCACCCCATCCAGCTACGGAGCCGTCGAGCAGCGTTACAGTGCCATCGTCAGCCACTGAGAACACGCCCTGCATAGCATAGTTCACACCATAGCCTGCACGGTAGTAGTACCAGCCGCCCAGCATGTCATCACAAGAGTACGTGCCATCGCCATTGTTGATGACCACCACGGGATAGGTACCACCATAGGCTACCTGTGCACCGGCGCGCAGACGATAGCTGGCGGGGCTGACCCAGTAGAGTCCCTCCACGGCATCATTGGCATCAGCCACGATGACGCGGCGTGTGGTGGAGGCACCAAAGCCGTCTTCGTTCTTTGCGGTGTTGTAAGTCAAGGTGTAGTCGCCCGACTTGTTGGTGTCAGGAATACCCGTGATAACCACTTTGTCGGTCACGTCCTGTCCACCCATGATGGACACGTAGCCGGGATCCTTGTATGCAGCGCCCTTGGCCACCACATAGGGATTGTCGCCCTCAAGCTCTATCGTCGGATAGTAGGTGATGCGTGACAACCCTTCCGACTCTTCGTCGCCGCAGCTGGTCAGCACGAAGGGGGCTGCCAGTGCGAGTATCGTTGCAAAAAATATGTTCTTTTTCATATCGTGTTATCGTTTTCGTTAACGTTATCATTCCTCATTACTTGCCCCAGAACACAGGAGTGGTGTAGCCAGGGAACTCAGGCGTGCTGCCGTTGCGGGCCGATGAGCTCTCGGCGTAGGGCCAGCGCTCCAGAATCTTGTTGGCTCCAACCTTGTCCTCCACCTGAATGGGGGTGTAGAGCGTACCGGGCACATAGAGCTCGGGCTTATAGCTGGAGTCGTCCTTCTGGTTGTACATCTGCGAGCCGGTGACGGTGCCGAAGGCGGGATAGTCCAAACGACGTGCCTCGCACCAAGCCTCGAAGTTGTTGGTGCCTGCGAGGGCAATCCACTTCGATATACCTATGCACTTCTTATAGTCGCCTTGATTGTAGGGGAACTGTGCAATGACCTGATCGGCACCTCCCACGCCAGCAGTGGCGCACGAAGCCTCGATGGCGGCATTGTAATGGGCCTGTGCCTCGGCAGCGTTGTTCTGACGGGCATAGTACTCGGCAATGAAGAACTCAACCTCAGAGACAGTAATCAGATAGACAGGCATGCTGTAGGAAGCCACGGGGCGGCACCAGTAAGCCGACTGATAGGTCTTAGAAGTAGAGAAGTTGGAACCGGAGATACCGCCAGTGTAGGCACCTGAGCCGTTCTTGTTGAAGAAGGCGGGCAGACGGGGGTCTTCGTATGTAACATTGCCGTTCTGGTCTTTCTGCAGCATGGTGCCGATAATGGCCACATTGGCCACCACGTTCTCCTGAGTGCTGCCCCAAGCCGACGAGAATTCCTCAGCATAGAACGGGCTCATAGAGCCAGCCTCGTTCTTCCAGCATCCCTCGTAGGCCACGTCGCTTGTGGGGAAGTTGCCCTCTGCCACGAGCGTGCCCACCTTGGAAGCCACGTCGGGCACGGCGTTAATCTCGCGCATCATCAGCTTCAGCTTCACAGCGTTGGCAAACTTTATCCAGCTGCCGGCAGTCTGGTTGGGGAACAGGAAGTTGGTGGCCACACGGTCGGAAGCCTGAGCCTTCGACAGCGCCTCGTCAAGCTCATCAATCAAAGCAGCGTAAATGTCTTTACCATCATCATATTTCGGCGATGTGACGCCAGCGGTGAAAGCCTGAGAGAAAGGCACCTCGCCGTAGCAGTCGACCAATGCCTGATAGGTGAAGGCACGCAGAGTAGTGGCAGCGAGATAGGACCCCCACTCCTCTTTATCCTTAGCCAGGGTGCGGATGGTCTCCAGGTTCTTCAGCGTACGTGAGTTCAGCTGTGTGTATGTGCTGCTGCTGCGAGTGGCCGACATGCTGAACTGAGAATAGTCCAGATAGTTGGACGTGCCGAAGGTCTGCGTAAAGTGCTGGGCATAGTATCCGCCAGTAATGCGCAGGAAGTCGCCATAGCTGCCTGCAAGGTTCATCTCGGCGCCCGGCAGCATGATGTCAGTAGTCATGTTGCTCTCAGCGGGCGAGTTCGGATCCTGGTTGATGTCTAAGTAGTCATCACACGCGGTGGTGGCCAGACCCAGGATGAATGTAGATATAATTGCTATTTTCTTCATATTGTTCTTCCTCTTTAACTTCGTTAACTTCATTAACTTCATTAACTTCATTAGAATTTAATACCTACGTTGAAACCGAAGTTGCGGCAGGCAGGATTAGAATAGAGTTCGCCGAAGAGACCCTCCAGGTCGTTACCGTAAGACGAGGTCTCCGGGTCGATGTAGCGGTTGGCCTTATGTGTCCAGGTGAACAGGTTGTTGGCAAACAGCGAGAGGGTGATGTCGCTCAAGTAGAGACGGCTCACAAGTGCCTTTGGCAGCGAGTAGGCCAGCGTGATGTTGCGCAGCTTCACATAAGAGCGGTCCAGCAGGTAGAACTCGCCACCCTCGGCGGCGCCAAAATTATTGAAGTAGTTCTGGAAGCTCTGATTCATCAGGTAGATGGGCGATGTGTTCTCCGTACCGTCAGCATATACCGAGTTGGGAATGATGAAAGGACGACGCTCGTTGTAGAGTGTGGCCTCGCCGTTACCTGTGAACTGCATGGAGTTCTTGGTGCGCGAGAACATCCAGCCACCCTTGCGGATGTCGAGTGCTGCGCTGAGTGTGAAGCCATAGGCCGAGAGGGCTGTGGTGACACCACCCGTCCAGTCGGGGTTCACGTTCTTGCCCGTGTCCTTCACCTCGTCGGTGAGCAGGGGCTGACCGCTGGCACCTACTATGAGCTTGCCGTCGTCGGTGTACTGGGGCAGATAGGTGAAGAGCTCACCCATGGGCAGACCCTCCACGGCGCGCATGTACACAGCGTCGTCGCCGGCCGAGAAGCCGTTGATGTTGACCATGCCGCCATCAAGGCTCTCAGGCATAGACACAACCTTGTTCTTGTTCTTTGCGAAGTTGAAGCCCAACTCCCAGCGAATGTTCTTCGTCTGCACGGGAACGGTGTTTACCAACAGCTCGAAGCCCTTGTTGTTCACCTTACCGAAGTTGGTCACCATGAAGCTGTAGCCAGTGGCGGGGTCAACGGGCAGTGTGAAGATCTGGTCGGTGGTGTTACGGTTGTAGTAAGAAGCATCAATGTTGATGCGGTTGTTGAACAGAGCCAGGTTCAGACCCACCTCAAACTCAGTGGTCATCTCAGGCTTCAGTTCGGTGCTACCACAAGTGGAGGCAGCCTGGAAGGCGTTGATACCAGCGAAGGGGAACTTGGTCAGGTCGCCAGCATAATAGCCGTTAGAGTAGGCTTGCACATAGCGGGGATACACCTGGTATACACCGGCGTCGTTACCAGTCTTACCATAGGCCAGACGCACCTTACCAAAGGTGAGGATGTCGTTTTTGGGAACGAACTTGGTGAAGATCCAGCTCAGCGTAGCACCAGGATAGAAATAGTTGTTCTTCTCAAGAGGCAGTGTCGACGACCAGTCGTTACGTGCGGTAAGGTCGAGGAAAAGCATCTCGTCCCAGCCTAAGGTCAGGTCACCAAAGAGGCCCACTGAACGGCGCTTCGACTGGCTCTCCATGATTTCGGTCTTCGTGGAGCCGTTGCTCAGGTCCCAGAAACCGGTGTAGAAGGTGAGCACGTCGGTCTGGTTGCGGCTGGCGGTGCTGTAGCGCTCGCTCATGTTCACACCTGCCATGAGGTTCACGTCAAGACGGCCATCAAGATACTTGTCCTGCCAGTTGGCGAGGAAGTCGTGGTTCACCTCATACTTGCGCAGATAGGTGGTTGACACGTAGCCGCTCTGGTTCATGTGCGAGGGGGCGTAGCCATAGTCCTCAATGATGAGGGCGTCGTCAAGATTGATCTCGGGCACACCCAGCTTGTGGTCGTAGTCGGTGTAGTCGAAGCCCAGGCGGTAGGTCAGCGTAAGCTGCTTCATGGGCTTGATGTCGGCCTGAATCTTTCCGAACACCTGCTTGGCGTCGTTATGGTTGTAGTTGTTCTCAATGGCCCAGTAGGGGTTGGTAATGCCGTAGGGCGTGTACCAAGCCTCAGGGTTGTTGAAAGCATGTGTGAGGTCCTTACGGTCTACGAGGCTGATGTCGCGGGGGAACTCCAGAATACCGTCAATTGCCGACGTACCCTGATAGGTGCCCACGGTGTTGGTATTAGACTTCGAGAAGTTGACGCTCGACGAAATCTTCAGCCAAGAGTTAGCGTCGTAGCTGCCACGATAGGCTATGGTGTTACGCTTGTAAGTGTCCTTGTCGCCGGGAATGATACCGTTGTCAGAGGTGTAGCCATAGCTCAGGTAGTAGGTCATCTTGTTATCGTCCGACACACCGTTCAGTGCCACGCTGTGCGAGGTGGAGAGACCCGTGTCGTAGAAGTCCTTGATGTTGCTTTCCACAGCCTCATACTTGTGTATGAGCTGCTGGTTGTTCCAGATGGGACCGTAGACCTGCTGCGTGCCGTCGAACTCCGGGCCCCACGAGCCGTTCTCGATGAACGTCTGCTTGCCGTTCCATCCCTGTCCGAACTGGTTCTGGAACTTGGGCAGCGTGGAAACACTGCGCCACTGCACGCTTCCGTCGTAGGTAATCTGGTAGTTCTTGTTGCCCTGCTTCTTACCGCTCTTCGTGGTAATCATGATGACACCATTAGCAGCGCGGCTGCCGTAGAGGGCAGTAGCGGCGGCACCCTTCAGCACCGTCATGTTCTCAATGTCGTTGGGGTTGATGCTCGAAATACCACCCACAGCGTTGGCATACTCGTCCTGTCCCTTCTGGCTGCCGGAGAAGGTGGTCTGCTGCAAGGGCACACCGTCAACGACGTAGAGGGGCTGGTTGCTTCCGTTGATAGAGCTGATACCACGGATAATGACTGAGTTGGCCTGTCCGGGATCGCTCGACGTGCTGTTAATCTGCACACCGGCCACCTTACCTGCCAGGGCGCTGGTCACGTCGGTCATCTTACCCAGCGTCAGCTCGTCGTCATCGAGCGTCTGGGCAGAGTAGCCCAGCGTCTTCTGCTGGCGGCTGATGCCCATGGCCGTCACCACAATTTCCTCAAGGTTGGTGCTGCCGTTGCGCAGTACAATGCGCATGTTCGGGCGTGCACTCACTTCAATAGTCTCCATACCCACATAAGAGATGCGGAGCATGCTCTTCCCTGCGGGAACGGTCAGCGAGAAGCGGCCGTCAGCGCCGGTCGTCGTGCCGGAGTTGGTGCCTACAACGAGGATGGACACGCCCATGACGGGTTGTCCATCGTCTTCAGCCACCACGACACCATTGACTTTTGTCTGGGCGAATGCACTTCCCAATGCAAGGAAGAGCACTGCCAGTAATGTCATGATTCTTTTTTCCATAAATTCTCTCTCGTTTTTTGTTTAGTTAATTATTATAATATAATGTGTATTCTTCTTCTCATGTATTGTGTAGAGAGGGCACGCCAGTGCGCCTTTTTTTGGTTTTCTGCTATGTTCAGCTTGCAAAAGTACTTAATAGAATTTAAATATCCAAATTTTTTGGCACAAAATGTTACTATTTCCCCTTTTTTGTTAATAAATTGCAAGAATTTTTCCGTTCTTCAACAGAAAATCGTACCTTCGCACCAACAAACTAAAAAACTATCTATGATACGCGCTCTGAGTTTATCTTTTATCTTTTTCTGTCTGTCATTTAGCAGCACAACAGCGCAAGTGGTGGAAAAAATCAATGTGGAGGTGCCTGCTGGCTGTGTGCCCCGCCTGCCTTACCGCCTATGGGTGACATATGCCGACGGCACGGGTGAGTACCGGCAGGTGCGCTGGCAGAACAGCTCACCGTCGCGCGAGCAGGCCGAGGCCGATGCCAAAGCCCACCCCGCCGGCACGGTCTACACCGTGAAGGGCCTCATCACCGGCCTCATTGACAACGCTGGCTCAGATAACCGTGTACTCGACGGTTTACCCGTCGAGGCCCGCATCCTCGTCACCGAAGCCCCCTGGCCCGTGCCCTCTGCAGCCCCCGTGGCACGCACGCTGCCACTCCACCAAGTGAGCATTGACGGCGACAACCGCCTCACTCACAACCGCGACCTCGACATCAGCCACCTGCTCACCCTCGACCCCCGGCAGCAGCTCTACAACTACCGCGACACCTACGGACTGAGCACCGACGGCTACCCCGTGGCCGACGGCTGGGACTCGCCCACCACCAAGCTCAAGGGCCACGGCACCGGCCACTACCTCTCAGCGCTCGCACTCGCCTTCGCCTCGTGCCAGAACATGCAGCAGAAAGCCTTGCTGCGACAGCGCATCACACTGATGGTCAACGAGATGCGCGCCTGTCAGGAGCGCACCTTCACATGGAGTGACTCCCTGGGCCGCTACTTTGAGGCACGCGATGTGGCTCCCGCACAGGGCGCCACCTGGACCGACTTCGACCGCTACAAACAAGACTACCGTCACTATGGCTACGGCTATCTGAATGCCATCCCTCCACAGCACTGCACACTCATAGAGCAATACACCCCCTACAACAACGAGCGCGGCGTGTGGGCACCCTACTACACCGTGCACAAACAGCTGGCAGGACTCATCGATGTGGCCACCTATATCGACGACAAGGACCTTGCAGCCAAGGCACTGCTCACGGCCCGCGACATGGGACTGTGGGTGTGGAATCGTCTGCACTACTGCACCTTTGTCAAGGCCGACGGCACACAGGAGGAGCGCCGCCAGCGCCCTGGCAACCGCTATGAGATGTGGAACATGTACATAGCCGGCGAGGTGGGCGGCATGGCTGAATCGCTGGCACGGCTGGCAGCGCTCACTGCCGACAGTACCCTGCGCGCACGCCTCACCGAGGCCGCCGAATGCTTCAACAGCCCTGCCTTCTTCGACCCCCTGGCACGAGGCATCGACGCCATACGTACACGACACGCCAACCAGCACATACCCATGATAACCGGTGCGCTCCACATCTTCCGCAACACAGGCAATCCCTACTACTACAACCTGGCACAGAACTTCTGGCTGATGATACAGGGGCGCTACCGCTACGCCATGGGCGGCGTGGGCAACGGCGAGATGTTCCGCCAGCCCTACTCACAGATGACATCCATGCTCGGCAACAAGAGCAGCTGGGGAGGCCGCGTGGTGAGCGAACCCACCATGAACGAGACCTGCTGCGCCTACAACCTGGCAAAACTCACCAAGGACCTGGCCTGCCACCATCCCAACGACGCTCGCTACATGGACTACTATGAGCGCGTGCTCTACAACCAGATCATAGGCAGTCTGAACCCGCGCAAGTACCAGACCGTCTACCAATATGCCGTGGGACTGAACGCCTCAAAGCCCTGGGGCAACGAGACACCGCAAGAGACCTGCTGCGGCGGCACCGGAGCCGAGAACCATGTGAAGTATCAGGAAGCCACCTACTTCGTTGCTGCCGACACCCTGTGGGTGGCGCTCTACATGCCCACTACTGCCACATGGCAAGAGAAGGGTGTGAACATACGCCAGCAGTGCCAGTGGCCGGCTGAGAAAAGCACCATCAGCATCTCATCCACCCTCTCGCCCAAAGAAAAGAAGACCTTCACCATGCGCCTGCGCGTGCCCTATTGGGCCACAAGCGGGTTTGGCGTCACACTCAACGGCAAGCCCGTGGCCAAGAGCTATCAGCCGGGCACCTACATAGAGATTCCCGCTCGCCGATGGAAAGAGAAAGATGTGGTGGAGGTGACCATGCCCTTCACCCAGCACTGGGACTACGGCCCCGACAAGGCCGACGGTCACTGGCTCGCTGCCCCGATGCACGGCCCCTTGGTAATGGCAGCCACCGACATCACCACATGGGAGGAAGCCACCGTTACTCTTGGGAAATGGGACGACAAGGATGTCATTCCCGACTACGATGCCGACAGCGGCGTTACCCACTACTTCAGAATGGTGGCCGACTCCTCACGACTGGCCCTGCCAACGTCGCCACTAGCTATTGACAAGGACGAACTGCGTGAGCTGATGCTCGTGGCACGCCAGCGCCAGCAGGAACAGCAGGAATGGAACGAGAAACAAAACGGAAGCGCACCCTGGGCACCTCACGCCTTCCAGCGCATGCAGCAGCAGATGACCGTCGGCCAGCAACTGCTCGACACGCCCGACAGCCAGTGCCATCAGGACAGTCTCAACCTCGCTGCCGCAGCACTCAGCACCGTCATCAACAGCATGCGCCCCGGCAACTTGCCCGAACTGGAAGACCTGCAGCCACTCATGGCGCTCGTGGAACAGGCCAAGCAACAGTCGGTGTCGGGTGGCAACGATTCGCCATCGAACGCCCCACTCACCGAAGCCCTCAACTACGCCGGCATGGTGATACGCTATGTGGGCGACGGCAGCGGCACCTACGACATGATAGAGCGCGCCACCCGCCAACTGCAGCTGTTGCTTAAGTAAGGGCAAGGATAGGACAATTGCCACGGACTCCCTGCGCCGGGCAAAGCGGTAACCCCTAATAGGGACGGGAGAGCAGGGGTGGGATGTTGACCGCCTTGAATGTGTTTGCCAGCAAGTCAACTGCTATAACATTGCCAAAAAACAGTCCGTTTGTGGTCCGCTGCAAAGAACAGCCCGTTGTGGTCTTAGTAGCCTGTTTTGTAGATGACCTTGCCTGCTCCGCTGGTAATCTTCAGGGCTTCCGGGTGCTCGTGTATGAAGGAGTCGATGTGGCGCACGCGCTTGTCCTCCAGTATTTCGTCAACGGCAATGAGGATGCCCGTCTCCTCCACGTCGCCGAAACCATAGTTGATGGCGGTGCCAAAGAGCTTCATCGTGGGCGAGAGGCTCATGTAGGCATTCACCAGAGGCGGTATGTTGTAGCCCAGGGCGCGCACCTCGCGGTTGAGTATGCGGTAGTCGCCCTTGAAGTCGTTCTCACAGAACAGCGCCTCCAGTTCCTTCTCGTTGCTCTCTATCTTCAGCGGCTTCAGGGGCACCACCAGGTTCTCCTTATCGTCGAAATATTTCTTCAGGAAGTAGAGTATCATGTCGCGCCCCTCGCGTATGTAGCTGGGATACATCGTCATCTTGCCAAAGAAATACCGCACGTTGGGCATGACGACGGTGAGCGCTCCAAGGCCGTCCCACAAGTTGTCGAGAGCGAAGAGACTCTTTGCCCCCATGCGCGAGCTTTGGTAGGGCAGGCTCACGAAGGAGCGTCCCAGCTCTATGGTGTAAGGCATGTAGTCGTGGAGGAATTTCTCTGAGAAGTGGAACATGTGGCTGGTGGCCAGTCGTGGCTGTCCGTGTTCGTCCATCTCCCAGTTTGTGCCTTCCAGGTAGCGGTAGCCGCCTATTATCTCGTTAGCCTCGGGGTTCCACACTATGAGCTGCTTGTAGCAGTTCTCGCACGTGTCGAACTCGTCGATGTCGCAGTCCTTGCCAGTACCGCCGCCGGCCTCACGGAAAGCAATCTCGCGCAGGCGGCCTATCTCGCGCATCACGTTGGGTGCGTTATGGGCCGTAATGATATATATCTCGTTGTGGCTCTTGTTTGTCAGGCGCAGTTGTCGCTCTGACGTCAGCTCTGCCTTCAGCGCTTCTACGGGAACGGGGGCAATGATGGGCTGTTCCATATTCTATTTGACAATTATACTATTTTGACTATTGCTACTCCTTACTCTTCGCTCCTAACTCATACACTCTGTCTTGCACCCACTCTGCCCATTGCAGGGGCGTCTTGCTCTTGTCGGCGAAAGTCTGCCAGGGTATGGGCTTGCCTATGACCACGGGAAAGGTGTTGCCGGTGTTCTTGTACATCTCGTCCACAAGGAAGAGCATGGCCACGTTCACCTTCTTGATGCAGCGGTCGCTGAAGTTGCTCAGCCGGTAGAAGAAGTTGCTGTTGCGGCCGCCGAAGAATATGGGCACCACGTCGCGCTCTGTCTTCACGCTCTTGGTGATGAACGTCTTCGACCACGGGAGGTCGCGTATCACGCCCTTACGGCGTCGCGAGCACAGTCCTGCGGGAAACATCAGCATGTGGTAGTCGCTGCTGAACCCCGTCTCTACCATGGCAGGGAAGCTACGGCTCTGCGAGCCCGTCTTGTTGATGGGTATGCACAGCGGAGCCAGTCCGGGCAGGTTCATCAGCAGGTCGTTTACAAGGTAGCGGAAGTGGTCGTCGTATTGACGGCCTATGATGGAGCCCAGGGCCACACCGTCGATGCCGCCCATGGGGTGGTTGCTCACAAAGGTATAGCGGCGCCCGTCGTCCTTTGGCGGCAGGTTCTCCATGCCCGTCACCTCCACCTTCGTCTTCAGGAACTCCAAGCAGGCCTCCAGCCAGGGCGTGCCCTTGAGGTGTCGCGACTCCCACAGGAAACCGTTGCACTCGTCCTCGTGTATGATGCGGCGCAGCCAGTTCACGCCAAAGCGCGGCACCCAACGGGCCTTCTTGCCCATCTTGTCGCGTAGCACCTTTTCTATGTCGATTGTCTTCTCTGTTATCGTCTCCATGGTGGCCGTAAACCTCGGTTTTTGCTCGTTTACACAGCTAACAAGCTGCAAATTTAGCACATTTCTTGCAAATACGCTTGTTTTTTCTGCAAAAATGTGCATTTTTACACTTTTTTTAAAATTCAGCCGACACAAAAGCACAAAACTTCCATTTCTTTGCACACAAATGACGTGTTATTCAAGAAAAATGCGTAACTTTGCGCCTAAATTATCGTAACAATGGCTTCGAGCATCATTCCTTATCCAAACATGCGGGTTCTGCACCTGCCCTCCAATTCGCCAGTGGCCTACTGCGGCATAGCCCTGAAAGCAGGCACACGACATGAGACGGCGCAACAGCAGGGACTGGCTCACTTCTGCGAGCATCTCGCCTTCAAGGGCACCGCACGCCGCTCGGCCCTGCAGATTATCAACGCCATAGAAGGCGTGGGGGGCGAACTGAATGCCTTCACCAATAAGGAAGACACCGTTTACTATTGCGCCGTGGAGCAGCGCTACCTGAGCCGCGCCGTGGGCCTGCTTCACGACATCGTGTTCAACAGCCAGTATCCTGAGCAGGAAGTGGAGAAGGAGCGCGAGGTGGTGTGCGACGAGATAGAGAGCTACGAGGACTCGCCTGCCGAACTGATATACGACGAGTTTGAGAACCTGCTCTTCAACGGCCATCCGCTGGGGCACAACATCTTGGGCAACAGCGAGCGGGTGCGCTCTTACACTGCCGACGATGCACGCGCCTTCACCAGCCAGTGGTACAAGCCTGAGCGGTGTGTGCTGTTTATGAGCAGCAGCCTCGAGCCCAGCCACTCTCCCAAGGAGAAAGGGGCAGACAGTCTTTCGGCTGATGGTGAGCCAGGCCTGTCCACTCCCCTCCCCTTAAGCGATGGGCAGGGGGTGAGACTTGTAGAGCGCGGCACCCATCAGGCCCATGTGATGCTGGGCACCCGGGCCTACGCCGCAAGCAACGACAGACGGTGGGCTCTGGTGCTGCTGAGCAACATCTTGGGCGGCCCGGCCATGAACTCACGCCTCAGCCTGTCATTGCGCGAGCGCCATGGTCTGGTTTACACCGTAGAGAGCACCATGACCAGCTATAGCGACACCGGCGTGTGGGGGGTGTACTTTGGCTGCGACCCACACGACACCAAGCGCTGCCTGCGCTTAGTGAGGCACGAACTGGACCGCCTTGCCGACAAGCCACTGTCTGAAACACAGCTGTGCGCTGCCAAGCGCCAGCTGCGGGGACAGATGGCCATAGCCTGCGAGAACCGCGAGCAGCACACCCTTGACTGCGCACGCACCTTCCTGCACACCGGCAGAGTGCGCACGCTGAGCGATGTCATGGCTCACATCGACCGTCTGACCGCCCATGACCTGCAGACCGTGGCCCAAGAACTCTTCGACCCCACACGTATCACCACACTCATCTATCAATGAAGGTACAGCTTGACAACGTAAGCATAGGCTACCGCACGCGCCAAGGCACACGGCAAGTGGCTACCGCTCTTACAGCCGCCATACGTCAGGGCGAGCTGACCTGCCTGCTGGGCCGCAACGGAGTGGGCAAGTCAACACTGCTGCGCACGCTGGCAGGCTTCCTGCCACCGCTGGCAGGCACCATCACCATCAAGGGGCGTCCACTGGCCAGCTACACGCAACGCGAGCTGGCATGCCAGCTGGGCGTGGTGCTTACCGAGCGGCCCACCGTGTGGCAAATGACTGTACATGAGCTGGTGGCGACGGGGCGCTCGCCCTACACCAACTTCTGGGGGCGGCTCAGCAGCGAAGACAGGCTGATTGTTGACCAGGCATTAGAGCAGGTGGGCATCAGCCATCTTGCTGGCCGGCAGGTGAGCACACTGAGCGACGGCGAGCGACAGAAAGCCATGATAGCCAAGGCACTGGCACAGCAGACCGACATCATCTACTTAGACGAGCCTACCGCCTTTCTCGACTACCCCAGCAAGGTGGACACGCTGCTACTGCTGAAACGCATAGCCACAGAACACCAGAAAACCATCTTCCTCTCTACCCACGACGTGGAGCTGGCCCTACAGATAGCCGACCGCCTTTGGCTCATGCACCCCAACGCCCAAACACCGAAGCAGCCAGACAGCCAAACGAGCACACAGCCCAACGGCCAAACGAGCACGCTGGCCATAGGCACCCCACGCCAGCTGGCCGACGACGGCACACTGTCGCACTTCGTAAGCCAGGACGGCAATGCCATCCTTGACCCTGCGACGCTAAACGTAACGGTGAGAAAATAAGGTTAAAGGGCATTCAGCCACTTGCCCACACGCTGCAGCAGGCTGGCCACGCGCTGTTCTATCTGTGGTGAGGGCAAATGCTCGGCCGACATCCATACAAAGGCCATCAACAGCATTTGCCCTTGCGGCACCTGGCTTATGAGCTGCTGCTTGTTGCAGCGATAAGCCTCGCGCAGCTGCCGCTTCACGCGGTTGCGGTCTACTGCATGCTTGAAGCGGCGCTTGGGCACACTGAGCAGCAGCTGAGCCTTGGCGTTTTCATGAAGGTGAAGATTGGCGTTGAGGTTCTCTGTGGGCATCAGACAGAAGACGGCACGCAACGGGAAAGCGGTCAGTGATGAACTCTGACCGCTTGTAAACAGTTTGTCTATCAGTTTCTGACTGACAATGCGTTCGCTTTTCGGAAATCCCTTTTCGCTCAACTCTCAGTTCTCTACTCTCAGTTCTCCACTCACTTCCACTCACTCCTCCTGCATCAACAGGTAGTGCTGCAGTGCCCCCGTCATAGAGGGGTATTGCTCTGAGGGAGCCATAAGGTCGAGGCGCAGTCCGGCGTTTTCGGCAGCCTTGGCAGTGGCAGGCCCGAAGGTGGCAATAGCAATGTTCTGCTGGTTGAAGTCAGGAAAGTTTTTCATGAGCGACTCTATGCCCGAAGGGCTGAAGAACACCAGCATGTCGTAGTCGAAAGTCTTCACCTCGTCGGGGGTGAAGTCATTGCTCACCGTCTTATACATCACGCACTCCTTGTGCACCAGCTTCTTGGAGTCGAGCAGCTGTGTGAGCGAGTCGTTGTGCACATCGCTCATGGGCACCAGGTATTTCTCTGCCTTGTGTTTCACCATCGATGGCAGCAGGTCGTCTACGCGGCCTGTTGTTCCGAAGAACACCTTGCGCTTGCGATACTGCACATATTTCTGTATGTAGAGAGCTATGGTTTCAGTAACACAGAAGTACTTCATGGTCTCGGGAATGTTGACACGCATCTCCTGGGCCAGTGTGAAAAAGTGGTCGATGGCATGGCGCGAAGTGAACACGATGGCAGTATAGTCGAGTATGTTCACTTTTTGGGTACGAAATTCACGTGCTGACAGTCCTTCCACCTTTATGAAGGGCCTGAACACCAGTTCCAATCCAAATCGTTCGGCAATGTCGTAATAGGGCGACTTCTCACTCGTGGGTTTTGGCTGTGAAACCAGAATCTTCTTGATCATCTCTTTGTACTAAAATATTACTTTCAAATTACGGACTGTTGCAACCCAAGCTCCTGCGATAGCCAACAAGGGTGCGATTTCGAGGGCACAAAAGTACAAAATATTTTGCAAAAATCGTCCATTTTTTTGAAAAAAGATATTCCAAGACTTATAAAAAGCCGCTATTTTGTTCAAAATGAGAACAACTCCCAAGCATATAAGCGCATTTTTCACCTGTATGTTGAAATAGACCATGATCAGCACCAAAGGATAGAGCAAAAAGCTCTGCAGACCAATGATAAAAAGGAAGGCGCTGTTCCATTGTAACATTTTTTTACCCCCGAAAAGCACGCCGTTCACTACTGAGTATACCACCCACTTGAGCAGGAAACAGGCTGCGAAAAACAGCGTGAAGACAACGACAAACAGCCGCTGCCCCCCTTCGGCAAAGGACAGGTGGAAATGGTGCGTGCCGCAAATGAGCGATGCTATGCTGAGCATGATGCACGACACCAGGGCGAGCGGCAGCAGGAACAGGGGCTGGTGAAGGTCGCCGGCATCATCGTCGCTGTGGGATGCGTGGAAGAAGCGGGGTGTCACCAAGTCCATCTGCCTCCTGAAGTAGGCAAGCGTGGCAACGATGACCACCAGGCACAACAGCAGCACCCCGTTGAGCACGCTGTCGCCACTCACGGTGTAGGGCTGCGGTGTGCCCAGTATGCCGTCGGCTGCCAGGTGGTAGCCATAGTGCGCCGTGTCGGGTGTTTGGCTCCCGGCAGTGGCTGTGGCCCACAGCGAAGGGGCATCGCTTGTGGCGTCGGCTCTCAGCGGCACGGTGGGCAACGAGGCGCCTGCTGCACTATAGGTTGAAAGCCCGCCTGATGTCGTCAACACGGTCTAGTTTTTCCCAGGTGAATAGTTCCACGTCGATGTTGCGCGTCTCATGATAGTGGCTGGTAAACGTTTTTGTCACCACCTGAGGCTGGCGCCCCATGTGGCCATAGGCAGCCGTCTCCAGGTACATGGGCTGGCGCAGCTTCAGTGCACGCTCAATGGCCTTGGGGCGAAGGTCGAAGAGCTGCTCCACCTTCTTGGCTATCTCACCGTCGGTCATGTTTACGCGTGCGCGCCCATACGTATTTACATATATATTCATGGGCCGGGCCACGCCAATGGCATAGCTCACCTGCACCAGCATCTCGTCGGCCACGCCGGCAGCCACCATGTTCTTGGCTATGTGGCGTGCGGCATAGGCAGCCGAGCGGTCAACCTTGCTCGAGTCCTTGCCGCTGAAGGCGCCGCCGCCGTGGGCGCCCTTGCCGCCATAGGTGTCGACAATGATTTTGCGCCCTGTGAGGCCGGTATCGCCATGAGGGCCGCCTATGACGAACTTTCCCGTAGGGTTGACATAATACTTGATGTTGTCGTTGAACAGGGCCAGCACCTTCTCGGAGTGTATGTGCTCTTTCACTCGCGGTATGAGAATGTTCACCACGTCGGCGTGTATCTGCTGCTGCATGGCCTCGTCGCTGGCAAACTCATCGTGCTGTGTTGACACCACGATGGTGTCGATGCGCTGCGGTATGCCGTCGTCGCTATACTCCACGGTGACCTGGCTCTTGGCGTCGGGGCGCAAATAAGTCATCACGCGGCCCTCGCGGCGTATGTCGGCCAGCGTGTGCACGAGCAGGTGGGCCAAGTCCAGGCTCACGGGCATGAGGTTCTCCGTTTCGTTGGTGGCATAGCCAAACATCATGCCCTGGTCGCCGGCGCCCTGGTCGTCGTCGTTGTCGCGGTCCACGCCCCGGTTTATGTCCTGGCTCTGCTCGTGTATGGCGGTAAGTATGCCGCAGGAGTCGCCGTCAAACTGATACTCTGCTTTCGTATAGCCAATCTTCTTGATGGTGTTGCGGGCAATGGTCTGCAGGTCGATATACACCTCGCTGCGCACCTCGCCCATAATCACCACCTGTCCGGTGGTGACGAAGGTCTCGCATGCCACGCGTGCCGCGGGGTCATAGGCCAGGAACTGGTCGAGTATGGCGTCGCTTATCTGGTCGGCCACCTTGTCGGGATGCCCTTCCGACACTGATTCAGATGAAAATAAATATGCCATTACATTTTTTTCGTTAGTTACTGTCACAAATGGTTTTGAGCATGCAAAGGTATAAAAGAGTTGGCAGTTAGATGATGGTTGCAGGGAGTTTTTATGCTGCATTAATCATTTTTAACTTCCACCGCGTATGGATGCAAACCCGCCGCTGCTCTCCCTGCTCTTCTATGTCGGTTCCTTCATTTCTGTTCCATTTATGGTTATTTATTTCACTATCATCTTCTTTCCGTTCGAAATGTAGAGGCCCCGTCGCAGCGTGCTGCTGCCGAGCTGCGTGCCCATCTTCCGTCCGCTGAGGTCGTAGACCGGCAGGGCAGAGCGTTCGTCGGCCGTGGTGAGCGAGTGGATGCCTGCAGGGTCATAGTCGGCAATGGGGCACTTCGCCGCATTGATGATGGTACCCGTCTGGGCATCGAGTACGAGGGCCACCATGCTGAGCCGGTTCTTGTCTTGAACGAGGGTGTTGCCAGCCACGCTACAGACGTAGGTGAAGTGCTGGGGCTGGCCTTTGACAATGGTGGGTGAGATAGAGCCGTTGATGCCCCGCTGCGCACCCCAGGCGCCGATGCCCACGTGGTTGTATTCTATATCCACGATTTTGTCTGGCTGACACTCAATAGGCAGGAGGTTGGCGTCGCCAGAACCCATGCCTGCATAGACGTTGTTCTGGGCCCAATTGGCTTCGGTACCCCTGAGGCCATCGGCCACGAGGATGAAGCCAAGCAGGTAGGGAGAGGTGGACGACTGAGGCATGTCTACGCCAAAGGTGGTGCTGGTCTTGGTGAGGATGCTGGTTCGGGCGGCATCAGCCCAGAAGGCTTCGGCCTCGACGGAGGCGACGGCCGGAACGGCGAGTGCCCGCTCAATGTCATTGGCTATGCCAAAAGGCGCCCCATTGCTGCCCCAGTAGGGGTCGGTGAGCTGTTGGCGGTTAATGACACAGCTGGGGAAGTTGGTGGTGAGAGCGAGGATGAAGCTGTAGGCATCGTTCTGCATGGGGTCATCGCTATGGGCTGCAATGGTGATGGCACGGTCGCCGAACTGGCGGTTGATCATATCAAGTCCTACGATGCCTCGTGTACACCAGCCGCACCAGGTGCCGGTAAACTCTTCAATGACCACTCTGTGCGTCTGTGCTTGTGCAACGGTGACGAGGGTGGCTTGTGCTGTGTGCTCTTCGGCTTGGTTAGGCATACCGTTGACCTGGGTAATATCGAGGGCGACCTGCCGTACGCCGGTCTGTGGGGTGCCGGTGAAGTTGACGGGCACCTCGAAGGTACCGCCTATGCGGCTCACGGGCACGGGGAGGGTATAGGACTTGGCACCCTGTTGCACACCGTCGATAGCCATCTCATAGGTTACACTCTTCACGGGTTCTGTACCCCGGTTCTGGCATGTCAAGTAGACCGTGCGCTGCTGGCCTGTGTCTAAGTAGATCTTGCCCATGGGCGTGGGAGAGACTATGCGCTCGAAGTTGCCGCTGGTGGGCAGGATGGTGAAGTCAGACACGAAGCTTCCATCCTCATACTTCAGTTGGCTGTTACCCATTTCTTCGTTGTCGTAGACAATCTTCCGTGGGGAGTCAAAGTCGCAGCCTATGAGTACAAAGGAGGAGAGGCGTAAGATGTAGTGTCCCTTGAAGGTGGAGTTCTTGACAACGAGGTTGTCGCCGCTTGGCATCATGTTGTTGCCTACAGAGGTCATGCCCAGGCTGCTGACGGTGGTATTGTCGATGGTGAGGTCGTTGCCGTCTACCCAGATGTCAAACCATGTACTCTTCATGGTGAGTGAGCCGTCGCCGGTGATGATGAGCGACTTGTGGGGTGCGAAGACTACATGCCCCTGGGTGTTGAGGTTGTTTTCTCCCACAAGGACGACGGTGACATCGTCCCAGAACTCAAAGAGGCAGCCCTCCTGCATGTCGCTGTCGGTGACCAGGTTGGTGAGGGTTACGGTGCGGCCGTTCTTGGCTATCTTGAAGCTGCCCGACTTAATGTCGGGGAAGTCAGCCGAGGTGTAGCGCTTGCCGGTGTAGAGTGCTGTCTCGTGGAATGTCAGGTTCGTCTTTGCTACGACGGGCTGCTCATAGACCACGGTCAGGGTGGCCAGGTGAGTCTCGCTGCCGATGCTCACGGTGAGGCGTGCCTCGAGGCTGCCATACTGCTTGATTTGTGCAACGTCGAACATGACCTGTGCCTTACCGCTCTCGTCGGTGGTGAAGGTCTTCTCTACCGTCTGTCCAATCGTCATCGGCACACAGTCGCCCCCCATGCACCATTGCATCTGGCTGGCCTGCAGGCTGCTGCTAAGTATTTCGAGCTTAGCCGTGCCCTGCCGCTTGCTGCCGTCGAAGGTGGTGATGATCAAGCCCTTGGCACCGCTGCCGGTGGGGTTGGTCTCAGCCGCCACGACGCCGTGCTCGTCCTCCTCAGCTTCGATGATGACGGAGGCATAGTCGGGCAGTTGCTCGTCCTGGTAGGCAAGGGCAAAGGTCTGCGAGGCTATGTCTGTGTCGAGGACGACAGGTGTCTGCGCAGCGTTCATAATCTCGCCTGTGGTGTGGTCGATGAGCAGGGTCACGATGCGTATGTTCTTGTAATTCTGTATGTTCTTGGGCAGGTTGAATCCATAGATGTGTTGGTAGGCCTTGCCTTCTTCTATGACGGCGGGTATGCTGCCCTTCACTCCGTCAGCATCGCTGTAGATGACGCGCGCCACGTCGTTGAACAGTATATCCACCTTGGCCGGCTGCTGTGTCCAGCGATACATGTAGTCGTCGGGACTCAGCACGCTGCTGTCGTAGTAGTTGTTCTGCGAGTAGGGCCCCACTTGGTCTTCCACCACTACGTAGGCAATGCGGTAGTCGCCGTGCCCCTCGTCGCTGAAGCCGAAGGTGGTCTCGGTGGTCACCCTGACGGCCGAGCTGTCACTACTGACGAAGAGGGCGTTGGCCTTGATCTGGGCTTCAGCACCGTCCTTCAGGTATTCCACAATCTCACGCATTACAGGATACTCGGGGTCGATGATGGCCTGACGGTTGATGAGGCTGCTGGGATAGGACGCGAAGCGACGGGCCACGTCTTCGTAGTTCAGCCAGTTGGCCATCTCGTCGTCGTTGTGTATGCCTATGGCAATGAAGTTGTTGGGATATTCGCTGTTCAGCCGCTGTATGGTCTCAATTCCTCTTACACACCAGCCGCACCAGGTGCCCGTACCTTCTTCCATGACGACGACACGGGGATAGGTGGTGGTGGTGGGCAGTTGGAAGCTGAAGGCTCCGCTACTGTTCGACGCCACGGCATCGCTCTCTCCGTCGATGTCGGTAACGGTGTATTCCAAAGTATGGTTCTTGCCCTTCACTGATGGCAGTTCAAAGGTAATGTTCTTTGACTTGCCGCCTGCCAGCTGGGTTGTAATGGTGGTGTTCTGCTGTGGTTTGCCGTCGAGCGTCCAGCCGATGGTAAACTTCTGTATGGTTTTCGCAGTGCGGTTGGTCACCTTAGCGGTGAACTTGACAGGCGTCTCGGTGGTAATCACCCGGGCGTTGCTCACTTGTATGTCGGTGGGGAAGTTGTTGCCGGTGATGATGATGCGCAAGGGCAGGTTGAGAGGATATTCGCTGGTCATGTTGACGAACTTCTCATAGTAGATGGGGTTCAGCCCTTCGCCCGACCCCATGGCTCGGATATAGAAGCCGTCGGCCGACGGTGTGTCGGCGGTGGCAAAGCTGGTGGAGATGTTGCCGTAGCGTCCCAGTCCCACGAACAGTTCCTCGCCAGTGATGGTAAAGGGTGTATTCAAGCTGACGGTGTTCCAGTCCATGTTCATGTCGTTGATGTTCAGGTCCTGCTTCATGAGATAGTCCTTGCCAGTGGTAGTGATAAACATATAGTCATACCCCTGATAGCAGGTGTTGAAGCGTATGGAGCTGATGGTATTGCCCTTCATCGGTGCCAACATCTCGGCGGGTATGCGTATGGCATATTCGCCATAGTTCTCGCCTACGTCCGAAGGCACCGAGTAGCCGTCGATGACGTCGTTGGTGTTGTAGCCCCACTCAATGCCGGTGAAGACGGGCTCCTGGTCTTCTACGAAATGCCAGCCCTTCCAGTCGGAGTTCTCCCAATTGCTCAAGGAGCCTTTGGGAATGTGGATGGTCACCATCGGGTTAGGAGTGTTTTCGCCGTCGTTCCAGCCGAAGAGTGGCGGCTCGTCGGTTCGGAAATAGACGTCGCGCAGGTCAGGCGTGGAGCTTTCAAACCAGCGGGGGAAGCTGCTCATGGCAAACGAGCGGGGGTTGTTGAAGCGTATGGTCGACAGCTGCGAGCAGTAAGCGGCTCCACCGTTGCTAACTGTCGTCATGGTGCTGGGAAACTCCAGGCTCTTCAGCTTGTCGGCATAAATCTCGCTCTCCTGTTGGGTGACACCTTCGCGCATCTCCACTCTGGTCAGGTTGCTGCAGCCTGATATATACGGCATGACGTACATCGACGTGGAGAGCGATGTGAGTTCGGGGCACGCCGTGAAGGAGGCGTCGATGGCCTGAAAGAGCTGGTAGCTTCGCCCTTCGTAGCTCACGTTGTCGGGCAGCCGCAGGTCGCCCTTGTACTTGCCGCTTTCGGGAGGCAGCACCAATGCACGGTTCTTGCCGCTGACGGAATAGAGGTCGTAAGTAATGCCGTTGATGGTCTTCACACCCACATCAACGGTGTTCCGCTCCGTGTCAGACAGGGGGAAGCTGCGTATCTTGAACAGGTTGTGTTCCAGAACGGTGAGTTCCAGGTAGTACTCTTGTGCGCCCCGGTCGGGTTCCCACCTCTCCGAGTCACCGGCACGGCTGATGGCCATGATGCGGTAGACGCCGAGCGCAAGACTGTTGTCTATCTCGAGACTGGTGCTAAACCAGTACGGCTCTCCTGGCTGGAATTCGTGCCTCTCCTCCCAGAGCACTTTCTGCAGCTGGTCGTTGATGTCATAGAGGCCAAAGCCTATTTGCAGGGCCGAATGGCTCGGGTCGGCATTTCTTATTTCAGCGCTTAGCCCTACATAGCCAATGCCCGTATCTTCGAATGTTTTGTAGCGTTTCTCCCAACTGCTGAGATTGGTCACTTCTGCCTTGGCCGTTTCCACGGGATCGTTCTCCGACGAATGTATGCCTATGGTCGCGCAGTGGCCTTGGTTATAGACGGCATCCCCTGCGTCTAAGTTCGTCAGTGTGAAATAGCCGTCGCCCTGGCCGCCCCAGCCCCAGTTGATGTAGAAGCGGCCGTCTTGGTAGCCGTGCACCACGAAGGTGTGGCCCTGGTTGTCAGTTGTATATCCGTTATAGATGATGGGGCGTCCGCTCTTCAGCTCGTCGTAGAGCAGCTGTTCCCAGTCGGCCGATGAATAGTCGCGGCTAAAGACGAAACGCGCGTCGCGGCTGTAGCCGAACACCCGCTTCAGGGCCGCCACTTCCTCCTGGGGGTTGGCACCCGATGCCTCCAGACCATAGTCCATACCCACAGCCTGGCCGCAGTAGAGCATCAGCCGGGCTATGTCGTTGGTGGTCATGTCGTTCCAATTGAAGGTGGTGGGCTCCAGCGGCGGCAGGCGCAGCTGGTGGGTGGCGGTTATCAGCTGGTCAATGGCCGACGTAGGGCCGATGGGCCACTTCGTATAGTTTATCACCTGCGCCAGGGCCGTTGCCACGCAGCCGGTGAGACATCGCTGGCCGTTTATCTCAGGACACATGTTGTTGAAGGGCGCCCACTGGCTCCACCTCGTCTGCAACAAGGGCTGCACGGCCTGTCGTTGGGCGCGGGGAGCATGCGCTCGTCCGCCCATCAGCAGCCTATGCGAGCGGGCCGTCTGCTCATAGCAGTCCAGCAGCCACTTCAGGCCGTCGGGCATACGGGTCACATCTATGCTGCCCGTGTCTGACCATCCTAATATCTCTGGATGCTCCTCGTCGCCGCCCACGATGACGAAGCCTTGGTTTAGGGCTGTATTGAAGATGTAGTAGTTCTTCTCATCTTCCTGATCCATCGATATAAACGACTTGTCGTGCCTGAAGCGCTGGGCTTCCTTCAAGGCCGACTGCTTAGTAATGCCGCCTGCATGGGCAATAACACACACCAACAGGGTGATTAATGACAGACAATACCTTTTCATCATCGTAAGCAGTTTTATAGTTAATCGTAATGCCACCCGAAGCCTGCACGCCCAGTGGCGTTGTGCCTTTCCGTCTCCCCGATGCACTGTTATGCAAAGAGGTATTGCAGACGTTAAAGCACAGAACGTTGCAAGAAGTGAATGAATCGACTATGCGCAACGAATGTACTTTTTTCGTCTGCTTCTGTTTTGTTTGCTTCCTATATTATAATAACGTAAAGTAGCCCGGATTTATTACCTTATGACTGTTCTTTTTTTTCTGCCTTCTTCGTTTTGATGTCATACCGCCATTATGGTATAGTTCCCTCCCCCGGAATATATGTAGGTTATAACATGTTTCACGGGCAGGTCGAGGAGTGCCTACGGGCACCCTTAGCGCAGACAAAGCCCAAGGCCGATATAGGGGTGGAATAGCAGCGGTCTCACGCGCGCGCGTTTTATATGCGCGCGTGACTGCTTGGTGCTTGCACCACTTGCACCACACGGCGGCCTTAGCAGCCCACCCCCCACTACTTGCCCTCACCACAAAGTGCATAAATATGCATTTACGCGGAGCCTCCCCGTGAAAAAAACTCGCCTCCCCGTGAAAAAAACTCGCCTCCATTTTTTCATCGGGCGGCTCCACATGGTAGAAACGGGCCATCACAGCTCAGTGGCACGCCGTTATGCATAAATATACACACCTGGTGAATAAATATGCAGGATGAAACAAACAGAAAAGCATGAGACAAACAGAAAAGCCAACCCGCGCGTGGTGCAAGTGGTGCAAGCACCTTTCCATCACGCGCGCGTATATAAAGGCCTCTCGCGGTCGGGTAGCGCGGTTCCCCCGCGCCACCTTTCCCCCCCGCCTCAGCCATGGCAGCCGCCTTATGGCGCTGCTCATGATGCAGCATATCAACAGAATATCAAACTTTGCAAAGATAGTATTGCGCGTTTTGAAAAAAAAGATGTAACTTTGCACCGCAATAACGACTAAAAACTACTTCAAGACATGAAAAGACACCTATTGCTGCTGCTAGCACTTGCGGCCCTGCTGCCCCTGTCAGCCCAGATAAGGGGAAACAACATTGTGGTGAGCGTTGAACCCGACCATCAGGACTGGAACTACACGGTGGGCGAGACGGCACGCTTCCATGTGGAGGTGCGCCGCTCAGGCACCCTCGTCGACAATGTGAGCATTGACTATGCCGCCGGGCCTGAGATGTACCAGACGGAGAAGAAAAGCATGACGCTGAAAGACGGCACGCTGAAGCTCACCGGCAAGATGGCCACCCCCGGATTCTACCGTGTGGACGTGACGGCGCATGTGGGGGGCAACGACTACAAGGGCGCCTGCAACGCCGCCTTCTCGCCCGAGAAGCTGCAGCCGTCGACGGTGATGCCTGCCGACTTCAAGACGTTCTGGCAGCAGGCCGTAGAAGAGGCACGCAGCACCAGCCTAGAGCCCACAATGCTACTGCTGCCCGAGCGCTGCACCAAGGATGTGAACGTGTATGAGGTGAGCTTCAACAACGCCCGCTATGACTCGCGCACGTATGGCATATTATGTGTGCCCGTTGCCACCGCTCCACTCCTCCAGCAGGGAGCGGCAGGAGGCGGCAAGAAGTATCCCGCCTTGCTGCGCGTGCCCGGTGCCGGCGCCCGACCCTATCAGGGCGACGTATGGACGGCATCGCAGGGCGTCGTCACGCTGGAGATAGGCATACACGGCATACCCGTAACGCTGGAGCAGAAAGTGTATACCAACCTGAACCACAACGCACTCTCACACTACTGGGACTGGGGCATGGACAACCGCGACCAGGCTTACTACAAGACCGTCATCATAGGCTGCATACGCGCCGTAGACTTCATTGAGCAGTACACACCGTGGAACGGACAGCAGCTGGGCGTTACGGGCAGCTCGCAGGGAGGATTCCTCTCGCTGGCAACAGCCGGACTCGACAAGCGCGTCAGCTGCTATGCACCCGTGCATGCAGCACTGTGCGACCACACCAACTCGCTGCAGGGCAAGGCATGCGGATGGCCACACTACTTCTATGGGAACAAGGGCAAGGGCATGGAGAAGCGTATCGAAACCTCGCGCTATTACGACGGCGTGAACTTTGCCCGCCTCATCACCGACAAGCAGAAGGGATGGTTCTCCTTTGGCTATAACGACGACGTGGTGCCCCCCACATCGGCATGGGCAACGTACAACACCATTACAGGACCGAAGGAAATCTCCCTCTATCAGCAAACCGCCCACTTCTGGTATCAGGAGCAATGGGACGAGTGGGAGGCTTGGCTGCTGAAGGAGCTGGGTGCCAGCAAGGAAGAGTAAGCAAGGAAGAGTAAGCAACAAGAAATTTAGTAATATGAAGCGTTTATCATTTATCTTTCTTCATTTATCATGGAGCGCAGCACTATTAGTGGCCTGCGGCGGCAGTAAGCAGACTGCCGGAAGCAGCATCGTGGAAAAGAGCGCCTCGCAACTGTTGGAGCAGCGCATGGACAGCCTGAGCAAGCATGGCATCATGGCCGGACACCAGGACGACCCGTTCTACGGGATCGACTGGCAATGGGAGTATGGGCGCAGCGACATCAAGGACTTGGTGGGCGACTACCCCGCCGTGATGGGCTTCGACCTGGGAGGCCTGGAGATGGGCGACGAGAAGAACCTTGACAGCGTGCCCTTCAGCCGCATTCGCGAACAGCTGCTGGCACACGTGGAGCGAGGAGGCATAGTGACACTGTCGTGGCATCCGCGCAACCCCGTTACCACCCAGCCCAACGGCGGACGCGACGGGCAGCCATGGCCCGAAGGCACGGCGTGGGACACCACACACGTGGTGAAGCACATACTGCCGGGAGGATACTGTCACGAGGACTTCAAGACATGGATGCAGCGAATAGCCGACTTCATGGATACGCTGAAGGATGCCGACGGACAGCGCGTGCCCATCATCTTCCGCCCTTGGCACGAGAACAACGGCTCGTGGTTCTGGTGGGGACAGAAGTGCTGCACTGACGAGGAGTTCCACGCACTGTGGAACATGCTGCAGGACTACATGGACAGCCGAGGATTCAACAACCTGCTGTGGAGCTACTCGCCCAACCTCGACGGACAGTGGTCGAAGGAACGGTTAATGCAGCGATATCCCGGCAACAACCGCGTAACGCTCATAGGCGAGGATGCCTATCAGTGGGGAACGGAAGCCGACTTCAAGAAACAGCTGACTGCCGACCTTGACTTCCTGTCGGCCTTTGCCAAGGAAAACAGGAAGATGATAGCCATGACCGAATGCGGACTGAAGAACATGACCGACTCCACCTGGTGGACACGCGTTCTCATGCCCATCATGGAGCGCTACCCCCTGTGCTATTTCCTGCTTTGGCGCAACTACTCGAAAGAGTACTTCGGACCAGCACCCGGACTCGACTGCGCCGAAGACTACAAAAAACTCTACAACGCCAAGAACACGCTGTTTCTGAAGGATATACAAGCCACCAAACAATAGAAAAACAGACATGACCGAGTTTGAAAAGAAAGTGACAACCCTGCGCCAGCACCATGAGCAACTGCTGAGCCGTAAGAACACACCGAAGCCTTGGGGCAACGGGATATACGAGAAATACGAGAACCCCATACTCACCGCCGAACACACCCCATTGGAGTGGCGCTACGACTTCGACGAGCAGGACAACCCCTACCTGATGCAGCGCATCATGATCAACGCCACCATGAACAGCGGAGCCATGAAGTGGGACGGACCCTCGCCATTAAGGCCCGACGGCCAAGAGAGCTATGTGCTGGTGGTGCGCGTGGAGGGGGCCGACCGCAAGAGCTTCTTCGCCGTGGCAGAGAGCCCTAACGGCATCGACAATTTCCGCTTCTGGCCAGAACCCATAACAATGCCCGACACCGAAGCACCGGCAACCAACATCTACGACATGCGGCTCACCAGGCACGAAGACGGTTGGATATACGGCGTGTTCTGTGCCGAGCGACACGACGACACACAGCCCGGAAACCTCAGCGCTGCCGTGGCCACAGCCGGCATAGCACGCACAAAAGACCTCATCAACTGGGAGCGGCTGCCTGACCTCGTGTCGAAGAGCCAGCAGCGCAACGTCGTGCTACATCCAGAGTTTGTAGATGGAAAGTATGCCTTCTACACACGGCCGCAGGACGGTTTCATCGACACCGGCAGCGGCGGCGGCATAGGCTGGGCGCTGGCAGACGATATTACACATGCCGAGGTGAAGGAAGAGAAGATTATATATGAGCGCAAATACCACACCATCACAGAAGTAAAGAACGGCGAGGGGCCGCATCCGCTCAAGACACCAAGGGGATGGCTGCACCTGGCACACGGCGTGAGAGCCACCGCCGACGGACTGCGCTACGTGTTATATATGTATATGACAGCCCTCGACGACCCCTCGCGCGTCATCGCACGCCCAGGAGGCTGGTTCCTGGTGCCTGAGGGCAACGAGTATCTGGGCGACGTGATGAACGTGGCCTTCGCCAACGGATGGATAGCCGACACCGACGGCAGGGTGTTTATCTACTACGCCTCGGCCGACACCCGCATGCACGTGGCAACATCGACCATAGAACGACTTATAGACTACTGTATGAACACACCCGAAGACGGACTGACCACGGCCGCCTCGGTTGAAACCATCAAGCAACTCATTAGCAAAAATGCCCGCCTCTAACCCCGCTCCTAGCGAAGGATGTATGCACAGACCGAATATTGTAAACAAAAAAAGAATAACAAAATGACAAACAAAGTAACCAACCACCCCTCCAATGGCGAGGGGCAGGGAGTGAGCCTGAAAGAGAAAATAGGCTATGCCCTGGGCGACGCTGCTGCTGGCGGCATCACATGGAAAATCATGTCTATCGCCTTCCCGCTGTTCTTCACCAACGTGTTCGGTCTCACCTTCGCCGATGCTGCCACGCTGATGCTGATTGCACGCATGTTCGACGTGGTGACCGACCCGCTCATGGGGTCGCTGGCCGACCGCACACAGTCGCGATGGGGCACATATCGCCCCTGGCTCATATACGGCGCCATACCCTTCGGCCTCATCTTTGCACTGCTGCTCTATACACCCGACTTCGGGCCAGTGGGCAAGCGTATATGGGCTTACTCGCTCTATCTGCTTATGATGGCGTGCTACACCGCCGTGAACGTGCCCTACGGCTCGCTGCTGGGCGTGATGACCAGCGACGACAATGAGAAAAACCAGTTCTCGTCGTTCCGAATGGTAGGCGCTTACGCCATGGGCTTCATCACCCTGCTCTCGTTCCCCTACCTGCTAGAGCTGGTGGGAGGCGAGAAAGAGGTGGTCGACGGCGTGGAGAAGTACACCATGGCGGCACAGCAGCATCAGTATGCCGTGATAGGCGCCGTCTTTGGTATCATTGCAGCAGTGGGTACGCTGGTGTGCGGACTGCTGACGAAGGAGCGGCTGAAGCCAGTGCGCGCAGAGAAATTCTCGTTCAAGCAGTTTGCCGACCTCTTCCGCAACAAACCGTGGATATACCTCACACTCATAGGCATCTGCACCAACTTCTTCAATGGCTTCAGATATGCCGTAGCTGGATACATGTTCGAGTATTGCCTGCACGGCAACGTCACTATGAGCGGCCTCATCATCAACTACACCGTGTTCATGACCTTTGGAGAGCTTACCTGCATGATCTTTGGCGGCGTGTCGCCATGGTTCACCAAGAAGATGGGGTCGAAGAAGAAGGCATTCACCGTGGCTGCAGCCATCTGCACCATCTTCTCAGTGGGATTCTTCTTCATTCCCATGGATCCTGCCTACATCTGGGTGATGGTAGCCATTGTGGTGCTCACCAGCGTGGGCATTGGCCTGTACTCACCGCTGCTGTGGTCGATGTATGCCGACGTGGCCGACTATGCCACAGAGAAGAATGGCACCTCGTCTACGGGACTCATCTTCTCCAGCGGCACCATGGCCCAGAAGTTTGGCACAGCCATCAGCGGTTCGCTCGTGGCGCTGTTCCTCGGACTGGCAGGGGCCAGCATGGTGACCGATGCCATGGGAAACACCAGCGTCGACCCCGCCAGCATCACCGACTCGGTGCTCTCGATGGTGTGGAGCCTCTTCTCGCTCTTCCCCGCAGCCATCGCCGTCATTATGATGCTCCTCATAGCCAAATATCCCATCAAGAAATAAGGCTCGGATGGACAAACAAAGCCTTTTTGTATACTTTCAAGATAGAAGTGCAATCCTATAGGGGGTAGGTACCCTCCCAGTAGGGGGAGGGAGGAGGTTTTCCCGCAGGGGGGTGGAGGATGCCCCCGGAGCGTAGCGGAGGGGCATCCTCCACCCCCCTGCGGGGCGCCGAATTCGACCAGCAATGCAAAAAAACAATAAAGGGAGACCGCTGTCTCCCAAAGATTAAGTAATTTTGCATTGATGAAGTACAAACACTTAACCTCGGAGCAAAGGTACTACATTTATTTGGAACGACAAAAGGGTAGTACACAAAAATCCATCGCAGAAGCGATTGGAGTGAGTGAGGCCACCGTTAGCCGCGAGATAAAGCGCAACGGCGGCAAGAACGGCAGCTATAACTTCCTGAAGGCACAGCAGAAGGCCAATGAGCGCAGCCATCGCTGCCCTGGCAACCGTGCCATCAGTGCCACGGTGAAATGGAAAGTCAGGGAGCTTCTGACCACCCAGCAGTGGTCGCCAAAGCAGATTTCCGGGAGATTGAAGAAGGAGGGCATCAACATCTCCCATGAGACCATCTACGACATGATACGTACCGATGACACAGGAGAACTGGCCCAGAACTGTCGCCACAAGATGAAATACGACAAGAAAGCCTCCAAGAAGCATGAGACCAAGGCTACCAACATCAAGAACCGGGTGAGCATCCATGAGAGGCCTGTAGAGGCTGATGGCACGCGCTTCGGCGATTGGGAGATGGATCTCATCGTGGACAAGGACCAGAACGCCATACTGACGCTTGTGGAGCGCAGCAGCGACCGCTTCCTCATGGAAAAGCTCAAACATGGCAAACAGGCCATGCCGCTGGCGAAAGTTGCATGGAGGCTCCTACTGCCATACAAGGGTGAGGGGCTCAAGACCATTACAACGGACAACGGATCGGAGTTCGCCGCACACGAATGGCTGTCGAAAAAGCTGGGAGTGCCTGTATACTTCACAGACTCCTACTCCTCATGGCAGAAAGGAAACATAGAAAACACTAACAAACTCATCAGACAGTACATACCAAAAGGAACTGATATAAGCACGGTCACGGACAAGAGAATAGCCTCAATACAGGCCAAAATCAACAGAAGACCAAGGGAAAAACTAAATTTCTTCACACCAAATGAGGTCTTTTTCAAACATTATAACTAACTTTGCAGCCAACTTGCACTTGCTGGTTGACTCTATAAATAGAAAAATGACGTGCAAGAATAACGTTTTTTTCGATATTTCTTTTTGCATTTCGCAGACTTATTTGTAACTTTGCAGCCCCAAAGCATTCATACACATTATTATTTATAAAAAGACATGGAAAAAAGTGCATTACAGATTGCCCGTGCCGCCTACCAGCCCAAGTTGCCGGTAGGCCTGCAGGGAGCAGTGAAGGCCGTTGAAGGCGAGAAGACACAGAGCGTTGACAACCAGGAAGAGATAAAGGCTCTCTTCCCCAACACCTACGGCATGCCGCTGGTGGAGTTTGTTCCCGGCGAGGAAACCGCACACGAGCCGATGAACGTGGGTATCATCCTCAGTGGCGGTCAGGCTCCTGGTGGACACAATGTCATCACCGGCCTCTTCGATGCCGTGAAGAAGCTCAATCCCGCCAACCGCCTCTATGGCTTCATCCTTGGCCCCGGCGGTCTGGTTGACCACAACTACATGGAGCTCACCAAGGAGTATGTCGACGAGTACCGCAATACCGGCGGCTTCGACATGATAGGCTCTGGCCGTACCAAGCTGGAGAAGGTGGAGCAGTTTGAGAAGGGACTGGAGATCATCCGCCAACTCAACATCAAGGCCATCGTCATCATAGGCGGCGACGACTCCAACACCAATGCCTGCGTGCTGGCCGAATACTACGCTGCCAAGAACTATGGCGTACAGGTCATTGGATGTCCGAAGACCATCGACGGCGACTTGAAGAACGCACAGATAGAGACCTCCTTTGGCTTCGACACTGCCTGCAAGACCTACTCTGAGCTTATAGGCAACATTGAGCGCGACTGCAACTCTGCCCGCAAATACTGGCACTTCATCAAGGTGATGGGCCGCTCGGCCAGCCACATCGCCCTGGAGTGCGCCCTGCAGACACAGCCTAACATCTGCCTCGTGTCTGAGGAGGTGGAGGCCAAGGCTATGAGCCTCGACGACATTGTGGACTACATTGCACAGGCTGTGGCCGTGCGTGCTGCCGACGGCAACAACTTCGGTACTGTCATCATACCCGAGGGCGTCATCGAGTTCATTCCTGCCATCAAGAAGCTCATCGCACAGCTCAACGACGTGCTGGCTATGCCTGAGGCTAAGGAGATTAGCCGCGACGAGCAGGTAGACTTCGCCAAGAGCCACCTCACCGAGGAGAACCTCGCCGTGTTCAACAGCCTGCCCGTGGGCGTGGCCCGTCAGCTGGCTCTTGACCGCGACCCTCACGGCAATGTTCAGGTGTCGCTCATCGAGACCGAAAAGCTGCTCTCTACAATGGTTGCCCAGAAGCTGGAGAAGATGAAGAAGGCCGGCACCTACACTGGCAAGTTTGGCACACAGCATCACTTCTTCGGCTACGAGGGCCGCTGCGCCGCTCCGTCCAACTTCGATGCCGACTACTGCTACGCCTTAGGCAACAGTGCTGCCCAGCTCATTGCTGCCGGCAAGACCGGCTACATGGCTATCGTGCAGAACACCACCGCCCCCGCTTCAGAGTGGAAGGCTGGCGGTGTGCCCATCACCATGATGATGAACATGGAGAAGCGCAACGGCGAGATGAAGCCCGTTATACGCAAGGCCCTCGTCGAGCTTGACGGTGCTCCCTTCAAGGAGTTTGCCGCTCACCGCGAGGAGTGGGCACGCAAGACGGCCTACGTCTATCCCGGCCCCATACAGTACTGGGGACCTTCTGAGGTGTGCGACCAGCCCACCAAGACACTCGCCCTGGAACAGGCCAAGTAAGAAAGCCAAGCCTAAACCCCTCCCCAAGGGAGGGGCTTTTTATTTGATGATGGTAAGGAATAAGACGATAAAAAAGAAAGGGACAGGCAGGCGTGTCAAGCGCAAGGTAAGCAGGAAGCTGCAGTGGTCTAAGCTCTGGCCTTCGCTGCTTGGCGCTGCCATCGTCGTTGTGAGCTGTTTCTTGCTGTTCCGTGCCATCTTCTCTTCCTCGGCCGGTGCCGATGCCCCTCCGCCTCCCGGCTACACCGTGCACGGCATTGATGTGAGCCACCATCAGGGCGTCATCGACTGGGAGCTGCTGCGCAATCAGGCCACCATCAACGGCTACCCTCTCGCCTTCGCCTTTATCAAGGCCACCGAGGGCAGCGACATCACCGACTCCCGCTTCCTTCAGAATTTCAGCGCCGCACGCCAGTACGGCATCATGCGTGGTGCCTACCACTTCTATCGCACATCCACGTCGGCCAAGCAGCAGGCGGCACACTTCATACGCCAGGTGAAGCTGGAGCAGGGCGACCTGCCACCCGTGCTTGACGTTGAGGTGAAACCTGCCGACGTGAGCGACGAGGACTTTCGCCAGGGCATACTTGAATGGCTGGTGCGCGTGGAGCAGCATTACGGGGTGAAGCCCATACTCTACACCTATCACTCCTTCCGGCAGCAGTACATGAGCGACACCGTGTTCAATGTCTATCCCTATTGGATAGCTCACTACTATGTCGACTCCGTGCGCTACCAAGGGCCTTGGGCCTTCTGGCAGCACAGCGACATAGGACAGCTGCCGGGCATCAAGGAGAAAGTGGACCTAAACGTGTTCAAGGGCACCTTCGACGAACTGCGGCAGATGACCCTCCAGTAAACACCAAGGAGTTTATATCAACCGCACGAAATTAGTAATTAGTAATTATGATTACATTGAGGGCTTGAATATAGGATTCGGTTTTCTTCCGTGCTCATCCGTGTTCTTCTGATGCTGATCTTGGCAACAGACGGACACGGACGGACAGTTTTTTTCCCGTGCAATTCTTGGCAACGGACGGACACGGTAATTTTCCGTGTTCTTCTGATGCAGGTCTTGGCAACGGACGGACACGGTTGTTTTCCGTGCTCATCCGTGTTCTTCCGATGCAGTTCTTGGCAACGGACGGACACGGTTTTTTCCGTGCAATTCTTGGCAACGGACGGACACGGTTATTTTCCGTGCTCATCCGTGTTCTTCCGATGCAGTTCTTGGCAACGGACGGACACGGTTATTTTCCGTGCTCATCCGTGTTCTTCCGATGCATGTTTGCGCAGCCAATCCTTCCGGAGGCTTAGGGCTGTCAACACTCTTAGGGCAGTCAATATGGGTGGGTATAACTGCAGGGGCGACTGCTGTATCATTTCCATCATTTATGCGTGTTTCTTTCAACCGCACAGGTTGGGTTTTCCCGCAAAAATCTTCGAAGAACAAAGTTTCTTCTTATTTTATTTGGTAGTTAAAGAAATAATGCGTATATTTGCGGAATTAAAACCCTAAGACTATGCAGAAGTTTGCTGACTATATCAAGAAAATAGAGATTGACTCGCTCTGGAGTGGGAAGAAACACATTGTGTGGGAACTCGACCCGCATGTGAATATCCTGAGCGGCATCAACGGACAGGGCAAGAGTACCATCCTCAACAAGGTGGTGAAGGGGCTTTCGCAAGGTGGCGAGTTTCCTAGCCACATGTTGAAGGGTGTGCGCTTGGAGGTGTTTCCCGAAGACGCCAAGTGGATTCGCTACGACATGATACGCTCGCTCGACTCAAGTCTATCGCAGGTGTTTTCTGACGAGGAGGGCATGTTGCGTCAGGTGATGCCCGTCATCAAGGGCGGCGGCGGCAGTCTGCTCGATTTCCAGCTCTACCACTTGCAGCGCAAGTACTTAGACTACCAAGTGAACATAGGCAACCGCATGATAGCCGAGCTTCAGGCAGGAAACATGGAGGTGGCGCAGAGGCTGAGCCAGAAGAAGACACGCTTCCAGGACATGCTCGACGACCTGTTCGAAGACACGGGCAAGCACATCATACGCACTGAGAACGAGATACGCTTCACGCAAATAGGCGAGATGCTCACTCCCTACCAGCTGAGCAGCGGCGAGAAACAGATGCTCATCATTCTGCTCACCGTGCTTGTGGAAGACGACCAGCCCTACGTGCTCTTCATGGACGAGCCGGAGGTGAGCCTGCACATAGAGTGGCAAAAGCGACTCATTGACCTGATACAGGAATTGAACGCCAACGTGCAGATAATCCTCACTACACACTCGCCTGCGGTAGTGATGAACGGCTGGATGGATGCCGTCACCGAGATAAGCGACATCACCTCATGATTCACGTTTTACGTTTTTACGATTGACGATGGCAAAGAGTCTGAAAGACAACATCAACAGCCAGTATATAGAGGCGGCTAACTTGTTGCGCGGTAAAAATGCGCGCAAGCGAATCGTGGTCTATGTCGAGAGCTATGATGACATCTACTTTTGGCGTACGGTGCTCTCACGTTTTGAGAACGAAAAACGCTACTTCGAGGTGATGCTGCCGTCGAAGGTGAATCTTACCAGAGGCAAGAAGTCGGTGCTGATGAACTTCATCTCGCACAATTCGCAGGGCGCTTCGAGCACCAACGGTCCACTGGGCACCGACATGATAGCCTGCGTGGATGCCGACTACGACTACCTGCTGCAGCGGGCCACCGACCAGTCGAAGCGCGTCATCGACAGCCCCTACGTTTTCCATACCTACGTCTATGCCATAGAGAACTACCAGTGCTACGCCCCGTCGCTGCACGATGTGTGTGTGGCTGTTACGCTCAACGATCACCGCATCTTCGACTTTCGGCTCTACTTCCAGCTCTTCTCCGAGGCCATCTTCCCTCTCTTCGTGTGGAATATCATGCTCTACCGCAACGGCAACTATCCCCGCTTCTCCATCAGCGACTTCAACCGCGTTACAGAGCCGGGAGGATTTAATGTGCAGACCCCAGAGGCCTCTATCAACAACATCAAGCGCAAGGTGGGTGTGAAAATCAGGGAGCTCCAACGCCAGTTTCCTGATGCCAAGGAGGAATACTTGAAGCTGAAAGACGAGATAAAGCGCCTCGGAGTGACTCCGCAGACTACTTATCTCTACATACAAGGGCATCATCTCTTCGACAGCGTGGTGGCTCCCATCTTGACGAAGGTGTGTAATGTGCTTCGCCAGGAGCGTCAGCAGGAAATCTACCAGGCCAAGGCCCATCGTATGCAGAAGCGCAATGAAATGTCCTGCTACGAAAACTCGCGGCAGGACATTAAAACCATGCTTAAGAAAAACACGGGCTACATGATGTGCCCGTTGTTCCAGCAGTTGCAGGCCGATATTAGTCGTTACCTCGACGCCCAGGGCGCGGTCCGCCAAACTGACCGCCGCGAGGACCCCGCTGCATGCGCTGCTGCATGTCCTCCTTGTACTTAGTGAACTGCTCGGGGGTCATTACCTTTTCTAACTCGGCATTGTAGGCCTCCATGTTCTGCCGCATCTCTTCGAAGTTGGGCATCTGACGCTCACCACCCTGACGTGGGGGACGCTGCATGCGGCGCAGGCTGTCGCCTCCCTGGCGCTCGGGACGCTGCATGCGGCCACCCTGGCCACTCATACCCGGACCTCCCCTGCGTGGGCCACGCATCATCATCATGGGCAGCTTCTCAGCATACTTCGTGTTCAGCTCCAGCAGCTTCTGACCCTGCTCTTCGCTCAGCCCATAGTCCTTTACCATCTGTTCAGTGCGCTGTTTCATCATCTCGCTCCTGTCCATGCGGGGGGCATCGCCACCCTGTCCTTGCTCTTGGGCCATCATGCTGGTGCTCATCATTACTGCGGCCGTCAAAGCCATCATCATCTTCTTCATACTTTAGTCTCCTTTGCTTTAAATGATTATTGAATTGTTTTTTTGTGTTGCAACTGAATATGTGACGCTGCAACCGCAAAATGGTTTAACTCATTAATTCTTTTTAAGAAATAGAGCCAGGCTTCAAGCAGTATGGCTGTAGATAGTGGCTAAGCCACCATTTTACAGCATGCCTCCTTAATGAAGGAAGGGGTGGGGCAGGGGAGGTGTGCCTTCAGTGAGGGATAAAAGGCACCCAAAATCCCTACTTTATGTCAGTAAGTTACCCGTCGGGTGTGGGAGGTGGGGAATAATAACTCCTTTAATAAATAGGGGGAAGATGGGCTAGTCGTCGCTCATGTCGGCTACCATCTTGCGGTATTGTGTGAAGACGTGCTGGCGCGAAAGGTAGCCCTTCAGATGACCGTCGCTGTCGAGCACAGGCAGGTGGTTGGCATGGGTGTCGTCGAAAGTCTTCATCACAGATGTCATGGGCAGACTGTCGTTGAGCACGGCAGGAGGAGCCTGCATGAGCTGTCGGGCGGTGAAGTGGTGGTACAGTTCTGTGCGGAACACCACGTGACGTATCTTCTGTATGTCTATCTCGCCAAGCAGGCAGCCAGCAGCGTCAAGCACAGGAATGACGGTGCCCTTCGAGCGGCTTATCTTGTGTACTATCTCGCCCAGCTCAGTGTCGGCGCTCACCGAGATGCCATCACGGTCGATGACACTGTCAAGCTGCATCAGTGTCAGCACGGCGTGGTCGGTGTGGTGGGTAATGAGTTTGCCCTCTTTGGCCAGGCGTGAGCCGTAGATGCTGTGCGGCTCGAAGACGATGATGGTGAGGTAGCTGCACACTGAGACAATCATCAGTGGCAGGAACAGACTGTAGCCTCCAGTCAGCTCAGCTATGAGGAAGATGCCCGTCAGCGGGGCATGCATCACGCCCGACATCACACCTGCCATTCCCATTAGGGCAAAGTTCTTCTCTGGCACGTGTACGCCCAGTTCGTAAATGTTCCACAGGCGTGAAAACAGAAAACCGCTGAAGCAGCCTATGAACAGCGAGGGGGCAAACGTTCCGCCGCAGCCACCACCGCCGTTAGTGGCCGATGTGGCAAACACCTTTGTCAGCAGCACCAGTGCAATGTAGAGCACCAGTAGCTTCTCCTGTCCGGCAAAGAGCGAGTTGTTGAGTATCTGTGTCCAGTCGTCTTCGCCCGTACCGTTCAGCAGCAGGTTGATGCTGTTGTAGCCCTCGCCGAAGAGCGATGGAAACAGGAAGATGAGCAGTGAGAGAATGCTGCCGCCCAAAAGCAGCTTGATGTAGGGATGCTTCTTCAGCCGGGCAAACATGTCTTCACACATGCCCATGGTGCGAATGAAGTAGAGACTCACCAACCCGCAGAACACGCCGAGCACCAGGCAGGCGGGTATGCGCTCCACCGTCCACGAGTCGTCGAGGTGGAAGGTGAACAGCGCTGCGTCGCCGCTGAAGATGTAGGTGAAGCAGGTGGCAGTGACACAGCTCACGAGTATGGGCATGAGCGATGCCATGGTGAGGTCGATCATCAGCACCTCGAGTGTGAACACCAGTCCGGCTATCGGAGCCTTGAAGATGCCGGCAATGGCGCCTGCAGCTCCGCAGCCCACGAGGAGCATCAGCGTATGGCTGTCCATGCGGAACAGCTTGCCTAGGTTCGACCCTATGGCCGAGCCAGTGAGCACAATGGGAGCCTCGGCACCTACGGAGCCGCCGAAGCCGATGGTGATGGCCGAGGCAATGACGCTCGACCACGTGTTGTGCACCTTTAGGCGCGAGCGGTTTTGGCTGATGGCATAGAGTATGCGGGTGATGCCGTGCGAAATGTTGTCCTTTACTATATAGCGCACGAAAAGCATGGTGAGCAGGATGCCCACAACAGGGTAGACGAGATAGAGCAGATTGAATGATGTGGCGTCGAAGCCTCCTGTCAACAATGCCACTATCTGGTTGATGAGCCAGTGAAGCACGAAAGCGGCCACGGCCGAGAGTACACCGACGAGAAACGCCAGTACGAGCACGAACATGCGCTCGCTTACGTGGGTGGCACGCCACGTGTCAATGCGTGTAAAGAATTCCTTACTCCTCAATTCCTCAACTACTTACTCACCAACAACTAATACCTAACTCGCAGTTCCTAACTAAATCCTAACTCCTAGCTCCAAATATCTAACTCTTAAGCAGGTTGTCGAGAAATTCATCAAGGTCGCCGTCGAGCGACTCTAACGAAACGGGGTCGATGATGCCAATATCGTCATCGACGACATACAACTCCTGAAGGCTCTCGCAGTCATCATCCTCGAGAACGAAAGAATAAGGCTTGAGAATGGACAAGTTCTCCAGCAAATCCTTCAGCCTTATGATGCTGCCTTTCACGTCGGCTGCCACAACATCGTAGAAGTCGTCGTCTTTGTTGTCTATCCACTGCTCCACCACACAGCGCATCAACTCACGGTCATCGTCGTCGAAAGTCATCAGCTCACCCGTCTCCTGTGTCACACGCACATGGATGTCGGTCATCACTGCAGCTTCTTCTGTGGGAGGAAACTTCTCTGCCGTTTTGCGCAATGCCCTGTCTATCTGCTGGAGGGTCTGCTCTGTTGCCTTCATATTTCTGTGTCGTTGTTTGTTTAGAATGCAAAGGTACGAATAAGTGAGCGAAAAACAAAAGAAAAATCCCTTTTTCTTTTGATTTTCCGAGCGAAAGTACTTTCGGCGCCAGCCAGAGGTACGAATAAGTGAGCGAAAACAAAAGAAAAGTGAAAATATTTTTTATTTATTCATCTACTATGGGCACATCAAACATCAGTCTAACTGAAAGAAATGAGGGCTGCTAATCAGCAGCCCTCAACCAACACAAAAACTAAACTAGACTTAACTAAAGCAAATTAGACTTTCACAAGCCTGCATTGCGTTTGCAAAGATAAGCAAAGTTTCTGAAACAGCAAAGCTTTTTGCAAGTTTTTTTGCAAAAGAACTGAATAAATTTTAAAATTTTGACATTTTCGACAGTAAATACTGGTCAAATAGAGTGATGGCAGCCATGGCTTCTACCACTGGAACGGCGCGCGGCAGCACGCAAGGGTCGTGGCGTCCCTGGGCTGTGAAGGTGGTGGCGTTGCCATCAGTGTCAACGGTTTGCTGCTCACGAAGGAGAGTGGCCACAGGTTTGAAAGCCACGCGGAAGTAAATGTCCTGAGCATTGCTGATGCCACCCTGTATGCCACCACTGTGATTGGTAAGTGTTGAGATTTGACAGTTCTTGCCTTGTATGCCAGCAGAGTTGGAGGGAAGGCTTGCGAAGATGTCGTTCTGCTGGCTTCCGCGCTGTGCGGCTCCGGCAAAGCCTTCGCCATATTCAAAACCTTTCACGGCATTGATGCTCAGCATGGCGTGTGCCAACTGAGCATGCAGTTTGTCGAACTCCGGTTCGCCGAGCCCTGCCGGACATCCTTTCACCACACAGGTGATGATGCCACCAATGGTATCGCCGTCGGCCTTTACCTCGCCTATGAGCCGCTCCATCTCTGCTGCTTTCACTGGGTCGGGACAACGCACGGCGTTGCTCTCAGTCAGCGAGAGGTCATAGTGGCTGTAATCGTGCTCCAGGGCAATCGGGCCCACTTGCGACGTGTATGCCTGAATGGTGACACCCAGCGGTCTCAGTGCCAACTTAGCCAGTGCGCCAGCCACCACGCGACTCAGCGTGATGCGTGCCGACGAGCGCCCGCCGCCACGGTGGTCGCGCGTACCATATTTATAATAATATGTATAGTCGGCATGCGACGGCCGGAACAGCTGACGCAGATTCTCATAGTCATGAGAGTGCTGGTTTTGGTTGCGCACGATGAAGCCTATTGGGCAGCCTGTGGTGCGGCCTTCGAAGATGCCACTGAGCAGCTCCACTTGGTCGGGCTCCTGCCTTGAGGTGGTGATGGCGCTCTGACCAGGGCGACGGCGGTTCAGCTCCTGCTGTATGAAGGCCGTGTCTACCTCAATGCCGGCAGGCATGCCGTCGACCACGCCCCCCACGGCTGGGCCGTGGCTTTCGCCGAAGGTAGTTAGCGTGAAGACGTTTCCAAATGTGTTCTTCAAAATTCTTTCCTCCTTTCTCCTTACTTCTTTCTCCTTTAGTGGCAGTGTCCACAGCCGCAGCCGTCGCCATGCTCATGGCCTTCGCCGCAGCCGCCCTCGCAGTCGTCGCAGCCACAGCACTCATGGCTCATGTGGTTGAGCATGTGCTGTATCTCATCGTTGGTGGCATCTCTGTTTTCCAATACTATGCCTGTGAACTGCAGTGTCTGTCCAGCCAGTGGGTGGTTGGTGTCTACGGTCACGCCATCGGCTTCCACTCTGGTGACACGTGCCATGAAGCGGTGTTCCTCACTGTCCATCAGGGTGATGACGGCACCAGGATAGATGTTCTCGTGGTCGAAGTGGTTGTTGATGGTAAACATCTCGCGCTCCAGCGTGCGTACACCGTCGGGGTCGTAGTCGCCAAAGGCTTCGGCAGGTGTCAGGGTGAAGTCGAACTTCTCGCCTGGCTGCAAGGCTGCCATGCGCTGCTCGAAAGCATCGAGCGAGAAGCCGAAGCCGCTGATGAAAACGAAGGGATTACCCTGTTGTGTCTGCTCCTCTAAATGCTTGCTGCCGTCGGTGTCAATGGTGTAGAGCTGATAGCTCACCGAAATGTACTTGTTCTGTTTGTTGTCCATATTCTAAATAAACTAAATTCTATCTGAAATAATTTACATTCTCTCCGGCACTTCTATGCCCAGCAGATCCATGCCGTTCTTGATAATCTTGGCGACGTTACGGGCCAGGACAAGACGGACGGCACGCTTTTGGGCATCGGGCTCGTTGAGGATGCTGTAGTCGTGGTAGAACTGGTTGAAGAGTTTCGTCAGTTCGTAGCAGTAATTGGCAATGCCGCTGGGCGAATAGTCCTTGCCGGCCTGCTCCACGGCAGCGCCATACTCATTCATCTTCTGTATGAGCTCGACTTCCTTAGAGTTAAGGGGTGACACGAGAGTGGTGAGATTACTGCCCTGTTCTTGTCCCTCAGCACTGGCTTTCCGCAGGATGCTGCGTATGCGGGCGTGGGTATACTGTATGAAGGGACCTGTGTTGCCGTTGAAGTCGATGCTCTCTTCGGGATTAAAGAGCATGTTTTTGCGGGCATCAACCTTAAGGATAAAATACTTCAGGGCTCCCATGCCTACTATGCGGGCTATCTCGCGGCGCTCCTCTTCCGATATGTCGTCGAATTTGCCCAATTCCATCGAGGTTTTGTAGGCATCCTCCACCATCAGCTCCATCAGGTCGTCGGCATCGACCACGGTGCCCTCGCGACTCTTCATCTTGCCATTAGGCAGTTCCACCATACCGTAGCTGAAGTGTACCAGATCCTTGCCCCACTTAAATCCTAAGCGGTCGAGCAACAGCGAGAGTACCTGGAAGTGGTAGTTCTGCTCGTTGCCTACGACGTAGATCATCTTGTCTATAGGGTAGTCCTGGAAGCGCATCTCGGCGGTGCCGATGTCCTGCGTCATATACACTGAGGTGCCGTCGGAGCGGAGCAGCAGCTTCTGGTCGAGGCCGGCATCGGTGAGGTCGGCCCAGACGGAACCGTCGTCCTTGCGGAAGAAGAGTCCCTTCTGCAGCCCCTCCTCCACCTTGGCCTTGCCGCGCAGGTAAGTCTGGCTTTCGTAGTAGATTTTGTCGAAGGAAACGCCCATCTTCTTGTATGTCTCGTCGAAACCGGCGTACACCCAGTTGTTCATCTTTTCCCACAGGGCGCGCACCTCAGGGTCGTTCTGTTCCCATTTCACCAGCATCTCGTGTGCCTCCTTGATGAGCGGTGCCTCCAGCTTGGCTTTTTCCTCGGCTCTGTCGGCTGGCAAACCTTCGGCCGTAAACTGGGCGGCGAGCGTCTTCACCTCCTCGCGGTAGTGCTTGTCGAAGAGCACGTAGTAGTCGCCTATGAGGTGGTCGCCCTTCTTGCCAGAGCTTTCGGGGGTTTCGCCATTGCCCCACTTCAGCCAGGCGAGCATCGACTTGCAGATGTGTATGCCGCGGTCGTTCACAATGTTCGTTTTCACTACGCGATAGCCGTTGGCTTCCATAATCTTGGCTAACGACCATCCCAACAGATTGTTGCGCACATGGCCTAAGTGTAGCGGCTTGTTGGTATTAGGTGAAGAGTATTCTATCATTACTAGAGGAGCAACTGCTGAAGACGGCTGAGCATGCAGTTCCTCATCTGCTTTCTGTGTCTCTCCGTGTTCATTCGCTGCTATTTTCATGCCGAAGTTGTCGTCGGCATCAATGACGGTGAGCAGCTGGAGCCAGGCACCCTGTCCCACACTGAGATTAAGGAATCCCTTCACCACGTTGAACTTATCCACTGCAGCGCAATGCTCCACAAGGTACTGGCCAATCTCCTGGCCAGTCTGCTCAGGGTTCTTCTTCGCCATCTTGACGAAGGGGAATACCACGAGGGTAAGGTTGCCCTCAAACTCGCTGCGGGTTTTCTGTAGCTGCAGCATCTTGTCGGGCACGTCTTGCCCATAGAGTGCCTTCACCGCCTCTTTGGCAGCCTGGCTTATCAGTTTCTCAATATTCATGTTCTAGCAAATCTCAAAAAAACGGTGCAAAGGTACACATTTTATGCGAGAAAAACAAGAATATGAACCTCTTTTTACTTGCTCATGCCTTCCTCTTCCTCGTCTACGCACACATCATAGCGTTTTACCCTTCACTCATTCATTGCTCTCTGCATGGCGTAGGTTCTCCCCGGTAGAGGTCATCAGCCATGTGAAGAATCAGGTTGTGCATTTCCAAGTCATCCTTGAAACACTGTGGAATGGCTTCATAACCTATGGCAGCACCAAGAATGTTTCCTGTTATGGCCCCTGTGCTGTCGCTGTCACCCCCATGGTTGACGGATGCTATCATCGCTTCTTCAAAGTTGTCGAAGTGTTTCAAGGCACAAAAGAGAGCAATAGCCAGAGCTTCCTCACCTACCCATCCTCCACCGAGAAGGTCAATGCACTCTAAGTCTGCCTTATCATCGTTGAGCAGAAAAATGGCTTGTTCTGCAAGTTCAGCCATTCGCTCCACGTCATTGGGATATGTCTTGTACAACTCTCGGATTTTTGCTATACCCTCTATGATATAACGCTTCATGCTTTCCTGGGTTGGTTCATTGTCGAGTGCGAGACAGTAGATGACGTGTGACATCAGTGCAGCAGGAATATAACCCAAAGGGTGCTGATGGGTTAACTTAGCAGCTTCACCAGCCAAGAGGTCAGTTTCAACGCTGCTCATTCTATTATCGACAACGGCATACAAGGGAATAGGGGCAACGCGCATGACGCCTCCACACCCCTTGCTGTTGTTATTCGGGGTTTCACCACGATAAATGACATTTAGCGAAGTCAAGCAGGTATTGCCTGGAGCACGACGATGATTCAATTCAGTAACATCGCTAATCCAACAGTCCTTGTGTTTACCTGACTTCGTCCCAATCTGGGTGAGATACCACTCTATGTAAGCTCTGCAAATGCCTTTTATGGGTGCAATACCCTGCTTATGGGCATTTAACAGTCCATTGGCTGTGAAGAGGGTCATCTGGGTGTCGTCCGACACAACAGCCTTACCTGTCTGTTGCGCTTCTTCCAACCAATGTTGTTTTGTGTCCAAGCGTGTGATGCCACGCTCTCCATATCGTGCTTGTATTCCCTTAAAAGAGTAGATGAACTCTACGGGATAGCCTAATGCATCGCCAATGGCACCACCAATCAGCGAGCCTCTTATTCTGTCTTGCAATGTATTCATCGCTATATCCTTATTCTACTGTTACTTTATATGCTATCATCTCATTGCCTGACGCTTTCTTCACTAATATGTATGTAGAGCCGTGTATGAGCCCATGTAGTTTGTTTCCTTCTGCTTTCACAATTACCCCATCAGCAAAAACTATAGAGTCGCCTTCTGCAAAACCGGTATACAACTCCGCTGGAGACATATATATCACCTCTGGCTGTAACTTGTAGTATGTGTATGGCCCCATCTTGGTCATTACCTCTAAGGCATTGCTTGTGAGGCCTAAAATAAACCAATTATACATTCGTTGATAGCCAAAACCGTTGGACTGCAGCGTAATCATGTTGCCGTACCAAGCATACCAACCATAGGTCATCGAGTCGAAACCATACGTGAAGTAGTTGTCATACCCCGTATATGTAAAGTCATCACTGAAAGTGAGCAATTCATAATACCCGGCTTCCTTGTTCCCCCATAGCCAACTGCCTGTCAGTGAAACAATCTTCTCAGTTACTTCCTTGTCAACAAATGTCACACTGTCAACCTGTGAGAAGGATATGTCCTGTTCTGTGCCGTCTTTGTAATGTACCCTCATGGTGTTTTGTGCCATTATGGTAACACAGCAAAGCAGCAGTGCATATAAACATTTAGTTCTTTGTCCGTTCATGTTGATGTTGTCTTTTGTAATTCACCTCAGCCATCTAAGCATACTTTATGTCCTTATGGAAAGAAAGTAGCTTGCCAAGCTTTTTTTACCTTTGAGCGACGAAACAATATACTATATGATCCGCTATTAAGTGATTAAGATGCTGAAAGGCATCGGGCGTGTGTCTACCACTACTGTTATGGCTTCTCGCGCGCGTGTTTTTATGCGCGCGTGAGTGTTTGGTGCTTGCACCACTTGCACCACATCAATGTGATGATTCATGTATTTTGCGTGGTGGCCTCCGGTGATAATTTGGCGGCCTCCTGTGAAAAAAAGTGGCTGCCAAATTTTGCTGGGAAGCCTCCTTTTCTTTGAAAAGTGGTGCAAGTGGTGCAAGCACCTGGCAGTCATGCGCGCGTATAAAACGCGCGCGCGAGAGATACGGCCTTCTCTTTTTCCGAGCGGAACTCGCCCACCTGGAACTGATGGCACATGGTCTATTTGGGGAGTCGGTTGCACTTCTTTACAGTTCATCATTATATGCTAAACGTCGCTTGTTCTGCTGCAAAGATACTAAAATAAAACCGAATCGCCAAATAAACTCACAAAATAACGCATATTATGCAATGTTTCCATTCAAATAACGTTAGCAAGGATAGCTGCTTGGATGGCTAACGGATGTTGATTATCTGCGCAAGCATTTTTTGCGAACATGTGCGCCCGCTATGCGAATGTATCCCAAACAGTACACTCCCCCAGCATATGCATGTGCAGGGGGAGTGGCAGGAATTTATTTTAGGCAAAAACGCTGAAAAACCCAGTGCTTACGCTGAATTTACGAGTTTTTCCCGCATTCTCAGCATCTGTCCATCATTCTATGATTCTTTTTTCTCCCTTCTTGTCTTGCGAGCGCTCAGCGGTTGAGCGGACAATGTATGTTCCCTTCTCCAGCCCGTCAAAACTGCTGGCATTGGTGAGCAGTTTCTTGCCGTCGAGAGAATAGACGTTAAAGAGATTTAGAGTTTCCGGCTCTGTGTCTTTGATGCTTTTTAGCTCAGCCAGATGAACAAGTGTGTACTGCTGTGAGCCGAGTCCGAGCTGTTCTGCATACTCTACGATGTGAGTGCCATGCAGGTTCTCAATGCGCTGTATCAGGGGTGAGGCATCGTCGCCCGCTACTGACTGATGGTTGAACACGAGGTCGAGACAGGCCTTGTCGAGGGCTACAGGGTCGAGTGAGGCGAGTATGCCGATGTCCTTCATCTTGGGCAAAGCAGGATTGCCGTCGCAGTCGCAGTCAACTGACAGGTTGTTCATCACGTTGATGTATACTATGTCGCGCCCTTCCTGCTTGAAGTAGTTGTGTACAGCCTGAGCCGCTGCCGCCATCGACTCTAAGAATCCGTCCTGGTCGTCACTCATCCATCGGCTGGTGCTTCGTCCGGCTGAATGTATGTACAGCTTTCCGCTGCTCGATGCCACACCGATAGACTGGTTCTTCAGCACTCCGCCGAAGCCTCCCATGGCATGTCCTTTGAAGTGGGCGAGGTTGATCATCACGTCGTAGTTCTGCAGATGCGACCCCACGATGTCGTACTTGATGTGCCTGGTGTCGGTGACGGGCAGTTGTATTTCGCCTTCCTCGTCCATGATGTCTACTGTGGCAATATCGTTGAATCCGCGCTCAGCTATGGCTCGGCGATGAGCTGCCGTTGTGCTTCGGCTGCCGCCGTAGGCCGTATTACACTCCACTATGTTGCCATTCACCTTCTGCACCAGACTCTTGATGAACTCTGGGCGCAGGTAGTTGGTGCGGCTCGATTCGCCCGTAGATATTTTCACTGCCACGCGCCTGCCTTCACTATTCACGCCCAGAGCCTCGTAGATGCTCACCAGCGACTCTGGCGTGATGTCGTTTGTGAAATACACTATGGAACCCTGCCCGAAGCCTTGTATAGCCATCATGCAGGTCAATGCAAATAGATACAGTTTCTTCATATACCTCTAATATTATTATTTGTTTTTGCTTGCTGCCACCCAGACGGGTTCCTCGCTCATCGTGGGCTTGTTGACTACCATCACTCCCGAAAGGTTGTGCGGCACGTATGGCTCTTCCAGGTAGTGTATGTCGTCGGCAGTCAGACGGACGTCGAGCGACTTCACGGCCCCCTCGATGTGGTGCAGCTTGGTGACTCCCACAATGGGCGACTCTACCTTCGTCAGCAGCCAGGCCAGCGATATCTGCGTCATCTCCACGCCGTAGCGGTCGGCCAAATCTACCACACGCTCCACCACGAGGTTGTCTTGCTCGGCGGTGGCATCATACTTGAAGTGCATGAACGAGTCTTCCTTCTGGCGTTTTGAGGTCTCCCCCGGACGCTTGGCCAGTTTGCCGGAGGCCAGTGCGCTATAGGGCGTCTGTGCAATGTTGTCCTCACGGCACAGAGGCTGCATCTCGCGCTCCTCCTCGCGCATAATCAGGTTGTAGTGGTTCTGCACGCTGATGAACTTTGCCCATCCGTGTTTCTCTGCCAGCGCATTCATCTTCGCCAGCTGGTAGGCATAGACATTGGCGATGCCGATGTAGCGCACCTTGCCTTGGCTAACGGCCTCGTTCATGCCTTCAAGAATCTCTTCGGCAGGCGTCTTGTAGTCCCAGATGTGATAGATGTAGAGGTCGACATAGTCCATGCCCAGGTGCTGCAGGCTCAGGTCGATGTTGTTCAGTACGTGCTGCCGGCCACTGATGCCCTGCTGGATTTCCTCTTCCGTTCGTGGCAGGAACTTCGTGGCCACCACCACATCGTCGCGTTTCGCCATGTCACGCAGGGCTCGTCCCACATACTGTTCCGATGTGCCCAACTGATAAGCGATGGCCGTATCGAAGAAGTTCACGCCGAGGTCGAGCGAACGGCGTATGATCTCACGTGTCGGCTCCTCGCCAATAGTCCAAGAGTGCTGTCCGATGGTGGGGTCGCCGAAGCCCATACACCCGAGGCAGATGCGCGACACGCGGAGGTCTGAGTTACCCAGTTTTACGTATTCCATATTAGTTTGTTTTTATTTGTCTGCCTCCACGCTACGTATGCAGTTCAGCGCATTAAGCGTGCGTGGATAGCCTATGAAAGGAAGGTTGGAAGAAATGACGGAAATGAGCATGTCCTTGTCGTTGCCTACATGGTAGTTGCCTGCAATGTGTCCCTTCAGCTGCGGCTCGCACCCGCCTTGAGCGGCAAGGAAGCAGAACGTAATCAGTTCACGCATCTTCAGGTCAAGGCCCGTGCGGGTGTAGTAGTCGCCAAAGCAGTTGTCGGCCAGCCACTTGTTAATGTGGCGGCTGTCCTCCGGGCCCGACTTCCAGAAGTCGAGCATCCCGCCGCCGAAGCAACCCACCTGAGCCTGGGTGCCAGCCTCACGACGGGTCTCCATCGTGGTGGTCTGCTGCGAAGCCAGAGGCAGGGCGATGCCACGAGCGGCCAGCATCTCGTTGGTAGCCGTCAGGAACGGACGTACGCGCCCCATGCCCAAGTAGGCCGTAGCCTGATAGACTATTTCCTTCACCTCAACCGGCGTCACACCGTTGCTCAGTGCTTGGGGCAGCAGTTCGCGGTATTCGTCAATGCCCTGACAGCCCAGGAGTGTAGCCAGATAGCAGATGTAGCGTGTGTGGTCGTCAAGCTTGGTTTTCACCTGCTCCACCACCTCGCCATAGGCAAAGGCTTCGAAACGCCCTATGTATTCGGCGTCGGTCACACTGAGCAGCGCACCGCTGGCAGGCAGTTTGTCGTACTCCGCATCTGTGACAGGCTCCAGCCACTCGTTTGAGGCGTCGGCCTCCACCTTCGTCATATACGTAAGGTGTTGCATCCATGAGTCTTTGGCAGCCCCGTGCCAGTGTTTTGCTTCGGCAGGGATGGCTACAACTACGCCAGGGTGCAGGGCTACAGGCTCCTTGCCCTCTTCCACATACCAGCCGTGGCCAGCCACGCATATCAACACCTGCACCGACTTGTGGTGGATGTGCCAGTTGTTGCGGCATCGCGGTTCGAAGGTGACGTTCACCGGGCCGCCATTCTCGGCATGGAGTGGAGCCAGATAACTGTTGCCGATGAAATACTTAGCGTAAGCTGTGTTCAGCTCGCCTTTCGGCCATACATTAAAATCTACGTTCTCTTTCATGTTTTCTTGTGCATTAATGTGCGCCACTGCCAAGAGCAGCGCAAGGACGGTTGTGATGATCCTCATATACTATCTTTGTTTTTTGAATATCAGTTTCATTGTCTCGGGGTCGAGCGGTTTCATCGTGGGCAGTTTCAGGTCTTTCACCATGTGGAGCGTGCCCTGCTTGTATTTCAGGAAGTGTTCAGTCTTCAGGTGCTGCTGATAAGCTTCCTCTGAAGCATAGATTTCGAGGATACGAATCTTTGTGGAGTCCTCGGCACTCTGCATCGGGAAGAGACAGACGACACCCGGCTCTCGTTCCACACTCAGACGGTCCACCTCGTTGGCAAAGGCGAGATACTCCTTGAGATGCTGCGGATAGACTTCTATTTCAGCCAAGCGGACTATCATGGTCTCGTGTCCTATCGGAGCAGCAAACTCTTTGTCGGTCACCTTCCGTAATTGTACCGCATGCTCCTCACCAGGGACGAGGTCGCTTACGGTCATGCATTCGCAGTCGCTCCAAGGTGTGGCACCATTCCAATGGCGCACATTGGGAGCCGTTGTCACCACGTCGCCCTTGCGGAGCAGCTGTTTGGGCTTGCCCTCTTCCTGATAGTAGGCTTCACCGTTGAGCACCATCAGCACCTGAGTGGCGTTAGGATGATAGTGCCACGAATTATGGCTTCCGCGTTCAAAGAGGAAGTTGGTAGTCATCTGGTGCTCGCTACGGCTCAATACAGAGATGTGTACCATGCCCGTGTTATACTCAGCAGGAGCCGTAAACTTCGCGGGGAATATCGTCTCTTGTGCTGCTGCCGTGATGGAGAGCACAAGCATTGCAGCCGTCATTAGTAACTGTCTCATCATCTTATTGTCTATGCGTTTATTATTTCCGCCGCAAGGAGAGTTCAAACCGCGCTCGACCTTTGGTCGCTTTGCTTGCAAAGAATGCAATCGAGTTCGCTCGAATTGCTGAGGCGCCGCCTGTTCTCGCAGTCGATTATTAATTTCGACCGCAAAGTTACTGCTTTTCCCGCAAAAAGCGCATAAACATATTACGGAGATATTTACCATTTTTACGGAATCTGCCCCCGACAGCTTGCCGTCCGCAGGAATCAACTGATACTCCATCTCCGCATTCCGTGGGCTTCAAATTCTCCTTTTGTGATACAATCGTGTCAAGAAATCGCTCAATATGGGGCATATCGACCGCCATTTCTACGTGCGGGATGCTCGATGTGGGGTGCAGAGACCACCATTCCGACGTGCGGGATGCTCGATGTGGGGTATATCGACCACTTTCCGACGTGCATGATGCTCCATGTGGGGTACATCGACCATCATTCCGACGTGTGGAAGCACCATGTGGGGGACATCGACCACTATTCCTGTCTGCGAGCGCCACGAAGTTGTAACTTTGTCCGCTTTCTGCCCTGCGAGGTCAACGAAATTGCGACTTTATGCCTATTCCGCAGGATACGACCCCTTTACGCGAACATTGCCGAAAACTACTAATGCCTGTTAGATGTGAGCTTCATAGCCTCCGTCATTCGCGTATTGTTGTTGTCGTATTTTACGATGGTGTGGAAAAACTATTGGCCCAGTATATCCATAAAAACAATTCTGAACGCAAGGGTACGAAAAATCGGCAAACATGTTCAAATGCTTACCGATTTTATACAATTTTAAGCGAAAACGACTAAAGTATTGGCTTGTACCATCCATTCCGAGCACAATTTGTTGCATCGGTATCATTAGTTACAACCCCATTAAGTAGAATTGTATTTGCAATATCACAATAATACTCATCGTTGTTCATTCCTTCATTCCTTTCTCTACGTGAACAGCCACCACAAAGTGGAAAATTGCTTTTAATAATATCCATAATAATTACTTTAGTTTTTTGTTCAGCAACATGCCTCGCTTCAGGAAGCTAAGGTACAATAAAAATCCGAAAACACAAAGGATTTCGGCATTTTTTATTTATCTATCACGGCTCTGACAGGTAGCATTCGATAACGCTCTATGCTTCGGATTCCTATTTTTTTTACTTGTTTTGTTCCATTTTCAATGTACGAATCGCCCATAAACAGATAGGCGGCTTGATTGTCTGCGTATTCATAAGTGGAAACATCAAAATATAATTCGCCAATATAGACATATATAGAATACTCATCATTATTTAGCCTCCAATTGCCATTTGTGCCATCTAAAAAACCGGCTGATGGCAAAACAATGCTATTCCCGTTTGGTCCTTTTATTATAGCAACCTTTCTTCCATCAGAAATTGAGAATGTTATTTTGCTTTTATCCAACAGTTCTTGCACTTCTTGTTTAGTTGGCATTCTCCACTTGCCACCCCAATTCTGTTGAGCAATGTCCTTGGATGTGTTTACTATAGAATATGGTGGTTGTGTATTGTATTCTCTGCTTGGAAATCTTTTGTTTAATTGACCTACAGGTTCTCCTGAATATTCAAACACATCGGTTCCTGTTGGTTCACCCCATCCATAGTAATTGCCGAATTCTTCTGGTGAATTTGCCCCAATATTACATGTCGCCCATTTTACGCTTAATCCAAGGTCAACAGCGACCATGTTCTCTTCATGCGTTAAGTGTATATCTGGATGACGTTTCTTATATTCCTGATGCACATTCACTAAAGAAACTGTTATGATGATAGCGATAATAATTACTCCAAAAATGCCCAAAATCTTGAGTATTCTTTTCAGGTCTTTTTCGTTTTCCTCTGCTTCCTTTTTCTTTCTCTCTTCCTCATGTCTCTTTTCATCATTCAATTGATCCCGTTGATTATCTGTTAGAATATCTATTCCACACTGCCTGACCAAATACCATTGAATATCTTCATATGTGGCATCTTTCAAAAAGGATGATTTGGAATTGATAAGGAAGCTATAACTATCAGTGCTGTCAATATTCAAGACGATGATGTCTGTATTGCAGATAACAATGTTCAACAGGTATCTGTTTTTCTCATCATCAATCACCAACGAGGAATTGATCTTAATATACTCCCATCTGGAATATGAGGACTTACCATTCACAGACACGAGCAATTTGCTGTCATCAACGAATAGGAATTTTTCAACATAGGTTTTGTCGTCGTTAAAAACGACCCACTCCTGACTTTTAATAGTTGATATAAAGTCCAAGTGCTGGCCCGCTGTTGTGGCCTTTTTGAATGTATTTATGAGATAAGTCTTCATGCTTATAAAATTATAGATGAATTACGCAACCATTCCCCTCTCGTAGAGGTATCGTGGAGCGAAGCCTATCTCGTCGTTCCAGTCGACGGTGAAGGGGTCAAGGCGGAACGACTTGAAGTATTCGAGATTTTGTAGCTTGCGGCAGATACCCTTCTGCATTAGCGGTGTGAAGTCCACCAGCCGCACCTCACCCGTGCTAAACGTCAGTCGCAGTGTGTAGTCGCGCACGTACTCGGCAGCTACAACTCTGAGTAGTGGATTCTCTGTTGTCATAATCTTGTCCTCCTGTTATTTTAATGGGTCAATCTTCTGGGCGGCCTCGCTGTTTGACAGACGTTCCCAGTTCTCCATCAATTCGTCGCGATGCAAGTCAAGCCATTCAAAGACAAGACGCAAAGCCCGACGAGGCATTTCGCCACGTACAATTCCTTCCTTGATGGTGATTTCGGCCTGAT